>ERZ1643250.74-NODE-74-length-131175-cov-91.705163_pt1 | contig 131175 bp, 128 predicted proteins | sample MGYA00579262_ERZ1643250 | MGnify/ENA primary metagenome ERZ1643250 (study PRJEB29033, sample SAMEA4952265) | chicken gut metagenome | biome: Broiler Chicken; feature: Gastrointestinal Tract; material: Caecum | place: Ireland | collected 2018 | study: Broiler... | reverse complement strand
CAGAAGCTGCTTAATTTTGTGGGTTTAAAGACTGCACAAATATTGACAACTCCATATATTATCAAAATAAGACCTTACATCGAAACATGCTTTGAAAAAGCAATCTGCAATTAAAAATCAATTCACAGATTGTTACACTTAATTATATATCAGCATTCAAGTCGGATTACCTTCAACATATCTAATTTATTTTTCAGCTTTTCTTCATCTTCAAAAGAAAAATCTGAATTATCAAATTGAATGAACAATCTATCCTTAGCTCTACTAAAAGCAACATATGCTATACGATGCTCTTCCTTCTCCAATAATGGATTTAATAAAAATGATTTTATATCTTTATTTCCTACAACAAAAACATTCTTAAATTGATTTCCCTTTGATTTGTGAATTGTAATATGTTCACTTATATCTTCTGGAATATTTATACAAATTGCAAGGCTTTGATATTCGGTACCTTCATAAAAATTTTTCACTTTTCCAGATTTAACTGCTGAAAGCCTTTTATCAGATAATGGTTGAATCAACTCATAAAATTTTAATAATGTTTTATCTGAGTAAAAAGGATATTTAGATAATAACATTGACAATATCTTTAATGCCTTTTTTTTGGGATTCTTATTTTTGTTAAATACACGCTCCAAATGCTTGATTGCCTCTTTAAATTTACCGTTTTTGGCTAATTCAACAGCATGAATAACCCCCAGTACATAATGCCTTCTATCGGAATTTCCATCCGATTTCTCATATGTCTCAAAAATATCTATATTAATTTGGGCATTATTAATATCCTTTTTCATTGCATTCGAAATCATATTGTCTCTTGATAATGATTCAATCTTCTCATCATGTATCCCACATAACTTGTGAGCTTTTTGATATGCAGACACCCTATCTCCCACAATAATGCAGATGTTATTTCCACTTTTACCCGTACATATTTCTTGCTTTATGTCTGTGCGTAGCATGTTTAAAAATCTCACTATTTCATCACTGCTCCTATGGTTTTCAACAATAGTAAATTTACTCTTTTCGTCAACTTTAAAATTATCAAACAATATAGGAGTTGCTCCTTGAAAAGAATATATAGACTGAGCCTTATCGCCAATAACACCAACAACTGTTTCTTTTTCTTTGATTTTGTTGACAATATATGCTTGTACAGGTGATGTATCCTGATATTCATCCAAAAAAATATATGGAAATTTAGCACGAAGCACTTCAAGAATAAACGGATACTTATTTATTAAGATAACAGAGAAAAACAGAACATCATTATAGTCTATTTTCCCTTTTCTCCAATATATTTTTTTCAAATCAATTAAATGTTCTGATAATATTTTTAGATTGGTTCTATTAAATGTTTTTTCTCCTGAGCTTGTTTCATAAAGAGATTTGGATGGATCACATTTAAAAATAGCCTGTCCCTCTACGCAAGTACATTGTATAGACGTAATCCAATTTTTCAATGCTGAAAGTTGCTCTGGCAACTTTAACAATTGATTTCTCGAATTTGGACTTTTCAAAGAATCAAAAACATCATCACTTAACCATTCTCCCAGATATTTTCTGCCTACCACAATATTGTCATGTCCTGTAATTAATTTGCAGTTTATATCATATTCCTCAGCAATAAATGACAAATATGGTTTTATAATATTTCTATATAAAAAACTATGTATTGTCGATACTTCAACCCTTTCCGAAACATTTTTACCCAGTCTTTGCAAAATAGCATTTACCCCTGTATTAGTATAAGTGATACAAGCTATTTTACGAACACATGAAAGTCTATCTGAGTGCTGTACAACATTTTTGATATGATTTACTAAAAATTCTGTTTTTCCGGCGCCTGGTCCTGCCTCTACCTTAAAATTTTCTTCAATATTAATTATATCTTTAGAAGTAATAATCATTTATCATCACACACCCATTCAATTGCATTTTTTATATATTCTGGAACATGAAACTCTTGAACAGCCACATCTGAATCTTCTACATATTTATCTTGTAAAATAGTAGCAAGTTCCAAGGCATTTTCTCCTTTTCCTACGGAATTTAAATATCTAGACGCAATAATGGCTTTTTTCTTTTCTTCTTCTGACCACTCTAATGAAAGCTCCTTTTGTAAGGCCTCAGAAATTCTTTCGTTCTCTTCACTACTTCTTAACAAGTTAAGTAAATCTCCAATTCCTTTTTTATCGGCAAAAGCATCCATAAGATTTTTTAATTCATCACTATTTTTGAGTGATGGTGTAATTAATAATTTACATTCAGGATTCTCAAAAGCTATTTGATACTCAAGTGTTTTCCCAAATATCTTATTTTGTGTAAATACTTGAATATTTGGATGCTTATTGTTTTCGTAGGCGCTTAAAGATGTATTTTGTGTGTAAGTATATTCATCAGTTTCTATGCCATATTCGTATGGATAGCATCTTTTTTCACTACTTTTTCTCTCTCCAATTTTTTGTCTCATTGGGTCTATATCTGTAATGCACGCCACCTTACGGTTAATAGTATTTTCTTGAGTACTATCAAACAAATATAGAAAATGTTGAAAATATTTACCGCCAACATTAATGACTGAAACATGGTTTTCCTCGAGATTTCTACCCAAATATTTAGCAAAAACAGGGATTAATAACTGCTCAGCTATACCTTCTACTAAAATAATTTTTTCGGCAAACAACATATTGGATTTAGTCGCATCAAAAAAACGCTGTACATACTTTTTACTATCGCTGTTTCCTTGACCTGCTTGATCAGAGATAAACACCCTCCCTGGATAAGAAACATGAACTGTATTTTGAAATTTATATAGACAAATTAAATCATCAAGCAGTGCAGAAGATGTAATATGGGTGGAGTGAGATGTTATGAATACCTGTCTAACTTTTTTATCTTTTAAGTTATCTTTTAAAAAATTCAAAAATTGAAATTGCATAGTAGGATGCAAATGAGCCTCTGGTTCTTCAATTACTAAAATTGGAAATACCTTAGCATTACTCCCCAAATAACTACCATCCGAATCAACTTGCATTTTAGCTAAAAGTAGTGACATAAAAATTAAATTGTTATATCCCAGGCCATTATTTCTAAGCGGAATTTTCATTCCTGTTTCTTGTTGAACAAGCAATTGGAGAATCGAATAAACTTCATTTTCACTCATTGCTCCTTCAAAAGTTGGTTTTGAATGGTCAAATGAAACCCCTACATGATCTGCATAGGACAAAATCTCATTTGTTCCACTTTCCAAACGTTTTTTTAACTCTTTAATTAAACTATCTGATTGCTGTTTAAAATCAGTTTTGCGTCTATTAATTTTTTGAGTTTGATCTTCTTTCGAAAGTTCCTTATTGGATTTTATATCATAGTCTAAAAAGAAATCAATAACGTTCTTTAGAAGCGTATTTTTCCCCGAAAACATATCTCTTTCAACATCACGAATCGCATCCATAAATTGAAAATCAAACTTTGAAAGACTATCGCTCTCCACTTGTATCTGATTATCTGGATTTCCTGCCCAAATTTTATAAACATATAATCGAATAAATGAATTTTCGATTTTAGTCCATACTTCCGATGCATCGCAAAAATTTTCAATGGATGTTTTATAGGCAGATTCATATTCCTCTGGTAAAAAAAATTCATATTGTAGCTGAGCTAAATAAGGTTGTTCAAGTTTAATAAGCCAATTGCTTACAGTAACCAATTCATCACCCATCAAATCTTCGTCTTTAGACTGGGAAATCATTACTGTAACTGTGATTTTAGGAGAATGTTGCTTTAAATTCTCTAATTTAATTTCATTATGAAAGTCATCTACAGTCAATTGTTTTCGAGACTTTCCATCAAAGACTAATGCCAAAGCTCTTAACAAATTAGATTTTCCTGAATTATTAGGCCCAATTAGAATATTGATTCCATCCTTAAAATCAACAGATAAGTCTTGAAATCCTCGATAATTTTGTATATGGATATTTGATATATACATAACTAAACGCACCTCACAGCTATATTTTAATTTTGTACTAAATAATTATACCATATCATAGTATTTCGATGCATTAATTATATCTTCAAACATATCTCTTTGGTTAATTCAGTCCTTTTATTTTTACTCTCATTTACCATTTTCTGTTCATTAAATAAATCATTTTTATCTTCTAAAATTCACACAAAAAATACACCTTTTCTTTTCAGTTTTAGTCTTTTAGGACAAAATTTCCACAAAAAATTTTTTTCATCCACTGATAGTTTTTCACTTGTAGAGAAGTTTCTGCATTACTATTTTTTCAAAATAATGATTTTTGATATTCTCGAATAAAAAATAAGAGTCTGTAAAAGTTATGTAAAACAAACAATTATGTCCTTTATCCATCCCAAACAAAAACAGACCATACAGGCTTCTGCCTATATGGTCCATCTATTTTTATTTATCTTCTTTTTGTTCTTCTATCTTTACCTTAGATATCAAGTGCTGCATGGTAGCCCTGATAAACTGCATTTGTAATGGTAGCTACTTTTGCGCAGTCACCGATGGTGCAGACATATGGTGCACAGTCTCTAAGCTCATCTACTACATCTGTTCTTGATCTCTGTCCAAGTGCACAGATTACAGTCTTTCCTGGAACAGTCACTTTATGATCTTCCTGGTCCATACACTCCACACCGTCTTCTGTAATGCGCACTCCTCTAAGTCCCGTGCGGATTTCTACGAGTCCGTACATTTCCTGGAGCATCAAAGGACGATGACGTACATTTGCATCCGGTGCAAGCTCATCTCTCATTTCCACCACTGTGACTTTCTTTCCTTCATGGGCAAGATGAATGGATGCCTCGCATCCGGCAAGACCGCCTCCCAGTACGACAACCTCATCCTGTACTTTATCTTTCTCAAGATAATACTGATTTACAATGACAACATTGTCTCCGTGAATGCCTTCGATCTCTGGAACCAATGGCCTGGAGCCTGCAGCAATGATCAGTGCATCCGGATGTTCCTTTTCTACCAGTTCTTTTGTTGCCTTTGTATTCAGGCGAATGTCAACGCCTGCTTTATAGCATTGACGCGCAAATGTGTGGGACAGTTCATACATTTCTTTCTTAAATGGAATGGCCTGTTCGCTTTTAAGAATTCCTCCAAGCTCAGACTCTTTTTCAAACAATATGACCTGATGTCCCCGCATTGCCGCAGTATGTGCAGCCTTCAGTCCTCCCGGACCGCCTCCTACGACAACAACCTTTTTCGGAACTGGAGCTTTCGCAATCTCGCATCCTTCTATCTCACGTCCAATCAGCGGATTCACCGTACAGCGTCTTGTCGCCGTTGCCGCACGTTCCGCCATGCAGGTAAAGCATCTTAAACATCTTACAATATCTTCGTCTTCATTGGCCATGACTTTTCTTGGAAGGAAAGGATCTGCCAGAAGCGCTCTTGCCATATAGACAATATCGGCTTTTCCTTCTGCAATAATCTGTTCCATCTGCTCAGGATCATTCAGTCCGCCCAGGGTTGCTACCGGCACAGAAACATGCTTTTTAATCTCTGCTGCCAAATATACATTGCACCCGTGCTCTTTAAACATAGACGGATGCGTATCTCCAAAGCCTCTCTGATAAGTTCCTGCTGAAACATGAAGCAGATCGATATACGGTTTGATATTGTCAATATTAGTTGACACATTTTTCTCAAGGATATCACTATCTATGCCGCCAATTCCAAAATCTCATAATACTGCCTGCGTTTTATCATAGGGGGAAGCCCGCCATTGGCAGAGCAGATCCTTCGGTTATTCCAGTAGCTGAGGAAGTATCTCCAAATGAGTACCTTTAATTCCTCTACAGTCATCTGCTTTGTGTCATAGCGGTCGTAAAGAAGTTCCGTCTTCATTCTGGCCCACATACTCTCACAGCGTGCATTATCATGGCAGCGTCCTCCGGCACTGTTCATGCTTTGATGGATGTGGTGCTCCCGGATGGTCTGTCGGTAGGACTCACTGGTATACTGTGTTCCACGGTCACTGTGGATTACAGCGCCTTCCAGTGCGGGATAAGCAGTCAGGGCGTTTTCCAATGTTTGGATACACAGATCTGCTTTCATATTTGTTCCCATTGCCAGACCGAGGACGCTAAGATCAAAGCAGTCAAAAATCGCAGATACATATAGTTTCCCATTGGACGCCGGAATCTCTGTGATATCTGTAATGCATTTTTCTAATGGGACATCTGAATGGAAATCCCGCCTCAACAGATCATCCGATTTCATGGCTTCCCGTTCTGCCTTTGTGAGCCCATTCGGCTTTCTCTTTGGCCGATGGCTCAGGCCGATCTGATCCATGACCCGGTATACGATCCTCTCACTGGGGATATGTACTCCTTCCGGCTGCTTCAGCAACAGCGCCTGATACATCCGGATCCGTCCATAAGTATCGTTACATTCATCCTCGCTGATGATTTCTTTCATGGCATCCGCCAGATCCTGGTACTTCCATGGACGGTCTTTGTTCGCGAGATATTTATAGAAGCCTTGCCGGCTGATACCAAGCATCCGGCAATAAAATGAAATTTTCCCGGTAATCCTGCCGTCCTCTGTTTTCAAAGCCAGAAATATCATTCTCTGGTTTTTACTGACTTCCGACGGCTGGCGGCGAAAAAAGCGCTGGCTTCCTCCAGAAATTCGTTTTCTTCCTTCAGGCGGCGGATTTCTTTATCCTGCTCCTTCACCCGCTTACGCAGCATGGTAATTTCTTCTGACAGGCTCATTGCACTGGCAGGGGTATGGGAACCTTCCCCAATATCCAGCTTACCGGCCCTTACGGCTTTCAGCCATGTATGGATGGTTCCTTCAGGGATTCCTAATTCTTTAGCAGCCTTAGCGCCGCCGATTTCTTTGGCAAGTTTTACTGCCTGTACTTTGTATTCATGGTCATATTTACGTGCCACTTTGAGTACCTCCTTATCCTCTTGGTTTTATTATGAAATCCTTGAGATTAAGCTGTCAACTTTTTTTATACCACACCATTATTACCAAACTGAGCTATAAACTTATTTAATAAAATTTGTTTGAAAGTGCTATCTGTATTTTCATATAATTTAAAAAGCTTGTGCAATTCATTTCTTTTTAATCTATCGAAATCAAAATCTGCTTCGATAAGCAGTAGTTTTAAATAAACTTCACAAGCAAAAGCCTTATTTACAATAAAAGGATATATTCGTATTATAGGCTCTTTGCCACGAAATCTTATTTTTATACCTCCATATTTAAAAACAGCATCATTTTTTTGCAGAATTGCATACGGAAGTATAATCATTTCATCTTCCAATACAGCATTTTTAAATTGTCTAGCCGTTAAGTACATTTCGACTAATTTTCTGCCCTTTTCATTTAAACTATTATACATGTCATTAGCTTTATTATTTTTCATTTTATTCACATTTCCAAATTCTCATTTTATTTGAAACTATTAAATATCTACAACTAAAATAACAATCTCCAGTACACCTTGACAGCTCAATAACAACTCTGAACGCATCCACAGGGATATCCTGCTCTTTTGAAAGGTCAATTTAGTGTTGTTCTGAATTATGGATGCATGGTGCATCCATAATCCAGATATTAGCTCAAATACTGTTCCTTGAATAATTCAAGATTATTTTTGACTATTTAAACAAGCATTTATTCTCTCAAATAATCTTCTAAAATTTTCTAAAGTTATCTGCGGACAAGTATATGTACCGTCTTCTAATGCATTTGCATACAATTTAGCGGTAAGAACTTTACCTTTTATCGTATATTCCCTATCTTGCAAAAATTTGTGAAGGTCAGGAACCATATTTTCAATTTCAAATTCATTCTCCCTATAAGTTTTTTCTGTTATATCATTTTCTGTAGCATCTTTTAAATAAATAAAATGTTCATTATAATCATATCCATACTTTTGGCTAAAGACTTTTCCGCCCTTTTCTACACCCTCCTTATCATAATCAAACAATGCCATAAACTTACATCCCCATCCATAAAGAATGGTACTCACATTAATTACATTACTTGCACCAACAACTGGTATAAACGCATATTTAGAAAGATCAACGCCTAATTCTTTTCCGATAGCATGCAAAAACACACAATCACTTGCCCCTTCTGTTACAACATTAAATTTACCAATAGCCGGACCAAATGTATCGGATAAATTCATCCCCAGTGCACGTATAATCGGAGTTAAAGTATCCTTTTGAGAATCCGGTGCAATATTTGCATCATAGGCGGTTGTATATATTTTTGTATTTCCTCCACTATCTTTAACCGTCGCACGTATCCGTTCAATTCCATTTTTACTTGTATCAAGCATATAAGGTGAATGTGTTGTATAAACAATCTGATTTCCTTTAGAAGATAAATCTGCAAAAAGTTTTAGCAACTCCCTTTGAGCATTAACGTGTAAAGAAATTCCAGGTTCATCAAAAAGATATAACACCTGACGTGATGGCAAATTATGTGCCATTACATCAATAAATAAATTCAGATACCAACGCAAGCCATCGCTTCTTTCTCCCAGCGTCATAGTCGAACCACCATCAGTGCTTACACTAAAACAAATCACATTTGTATTAAATCGAATTCTTAATGTCACATTCTCAACTGTATAAAACTTTCGAAATGGTATGTTAATCTTTTTCTCAATAGCTTGTTGAATTCTGTCTTGTAAATCTTGCGTTTTCCCATCTGTTTTTCCACTCGCAGATTGCAAGAATTGATCTTTAGTAAATCCCAGAAATTGAATCAACTCATATAAAAAACTCTTATTATTTTCAAGTTCTTTTCTAAGAGTTTCCCCTCTATATTCTGATCGTAATTTTTTTTCATCATTTCTGTAGAAAATATTTGGAAACAGATTACAAAGTTGATACCATTTTCCCTTCGCATTTTGAAGTAATTGATTATACTGTTCTTTTTGATCAGCTGAAACTTTTCGGCCCCATTGTTCAAAAACTTTAAGGGTTTCGTCAACCACTGGAATATCTAAGGATTCCTCAATTTGAATTTGCTCACATCTCCGTCTTAAAGAATTCATATCTCCGCCAGCAAAGCTAAAAGGATTATTTTTAGCCATTTCATAGAGCGCATCAAACTCTGCCTTTACATTAGCAACAAAATAATCTAAAATTCCGCCAGCAGCCACAAAATCATTTGATGTAATTTGAATAATGGTATCACGCTTAAGCGATAAATCTTCGTCCGGCAATCCTTTCAAAACAATAATATAGCTAATCTCGCTTTCGTCATTACTATTTCTATTAACATTATTTTCACAAAAAGCATTTTGCATCTTATGAAAAAAATTAATCTCAGCAATTCCAGATATAACATTACTTTTTCCACTCTCATTCTTTCCAATAATTGCAGTAATATTGGGTTCTATAATAATCTTATTATGATCCAAACAGCCAATAGATTTATAGTTAATCATTTTAACGGAATGTACACGCATTTTCCTCTCCTTTCAAACACAGTTTTATGAAATTAGTCACCATTCACATGTTATAATAAATCACACGTGAATGTGATGACAGATTATTACTGTCATCCTACAGAGCATCTAGCTCTCGCCAGATATCTTCTTCTCTTGATTTTGATATTATATTTATAATTCGCAGCGTTCATTTAGTTCTCTACAATCCACACCCATCGTGTCACATAAAACATGTATTTCGCCACAAATATGCGGAAGTATTTTTTCCATATCCAATGCATCTACCAACCCTTTACACTTAACCCCCTTAATATATGATTTGTTTGCTTTTTGAAACAACTGTACCAATCCTTTCTGTCCTTTGTAAGCTGATATACCCATTTTTGCTGAAAGTCCTAAGAAACGTTTTAATCCGTCTGCATCCAGTAAAAACCAATCTTCAATAGATTTTTCCACTCGAATCTGTTCAATTCGATCTGCACCCTTTTCACTTAATGCCTTTGTTACAGCATTCCAATCTACAGGCGGCTTTCTACTGTATTGAAACACATCCGTATCGTAACATAACACAACAACATATTTATAATCCGGATATTTCTTTTTCACACTGTTTTCAAAAATACGACACACCTTACTTTGATAATTGCCCACACCTTTCACGTTTTTTATTTCAATGCTACATCTTCCTTTTCCAACCTTCTCTCGTATAGATGCTATCATCTTTTTATAAAAATCAACTTCTGTATCCCCTTCAACAAAAATCGTCAGCACCGTCTTCTTTTCTTTATTTTTCTGCATTACCATAGACTATCTCTCCAAATAAGTATTCAACAGATTTATTTCATCTTCACCACCAGAAAGCAACTCAAAGATATAACCACCTACTGATACCCCGCTATCTGTAGCATCGTTTTCTAAACGTTTTACTTTACTTGCATCTATTCTTGCGAATTCAGCAAGTCCATACCAATTAGGCTTTCCTACATAAATATCTTCTGTTGAAACATATTCAATAATATATGGTGAATGACTGGCTACAATAATTTTGCACTCTCCCGCAAGTTGCGTAAGAACCCGTAAGTATCCCTGCAACAAAGATGGATGGATAGAATTTTCCGGTTCCTCAAATGCAATCAACGTCATATTTTGAATATTAGCTATAACTGCAAATGTAAGCATTAAAAATACTCGTTTTGCACCATCAGACATACTCAAAAAATCCAATGGCTGATTCAAATTTTCATCCTTAACAAAGATAGAATAAACTTTATTTGAAATTGTATAAGGCGCATCATTGGAGATACTAATTCGCTGATTTTGCCCTATATCAAACTCCTGTACTTCGATATCGGTAATATTTGGAAATAGCTGTTTAAACGCATCTGTAAGCAAGTCAAACTGGGGTCTATGATATTTCTTTAATCGATAAGCCATTCTTGGAATATCACTAAATTCCATCAATTCAGTCTCTTCCTCGCCTTTCAATACTAACGGATTCTTTCGATACAAATCAGAAGCATCAAAATGCCTTTCTACGTAAACACTGATATTATTAATTTCCTCAAGAATTGACATATAATAAAGGTCATCATAATTCATCAATTTATTTACAATCAGTTCATCATCTGCTATCTTAATTACGCTGCTGCATCTACCTGTCTGTGATGATTTAAATAAAGAACGCTCTCCCCGGTTAATTAATTTGATATACTTCTTTCCGCCATCAACTTTACGAGCGTTTAGCCATTCATCGCTGATTCTTTTACCACCATCATTTTTAATCCAGACAAATGAAAACCCATAATTCACTTCGTATCCTTCCCCTTGAAACTCTGTCTCAAAAGAAAAATCTGCCATAAAATCTTGTTTTTCAGTTTTTTTATTGAGGGGAATTCCTTTTTTCCATTTCATCATAGAATTTTTTACAGAAGCATTTGCTCTGATAAAATCCACAGCAAAATCAATAGCTTCCATTAAATTAGACTTTCCATAACTGTTCTCTGAAACAAGAGAAGTCATATCATTACCAAAAATAATTTCGCTTTCTTTTATATTACGAAATCCTTCAATTTTTACTCCTTTCAACCTCATGATACTTTCGTCCTTTCATTCATATTATAATCACTATTATACATAATTATTTTTATAACGCAATATTTTTTTTCGTTATTTTTATATTTTCTCCATTTATCAATATTATTGTCCATAAAATCGCATTAATTTATACCGTTATCTCTCTGTTTACAAAATATGGATATTGTCATATTTCCTTTTTTGCTTCACAAAAACTGCACCGTCTGACCCTTTCAGACAAAAAGGAAAAACTTTCAAAAAATCTTTGGAGAACTTCTTAGAAATAAATAGTCTCTAACAAGAGGGTGTTAGTTAATACTGATTTTTAGTCTTCTGATACTTAAAAAAAGACAGACCAGCAAAATCAAAGATTTTCCAAAATCCCAAATCTTCTCTGGTCTGTCTTTTTCTTATTTTGGGTGCAAAAACTCTTCGGCTGTTTACTCTGCGATACATCGCAGATGTCCAAAATTTATTCTTACTAATATTATTATCTATTCCAGGCAGTACTACACACGCCCAAAAGTTCACTTTGAATCATTTCATACTACTTTAGCTTTTCAATCAAAGACAAAAAAGGATGATTACTCGCAGTCTGCACGGTATGAATATGCAGCTCTAATTTCTTCATATGTAACTCCTTTATATTGTTTAAGAGAAGAACAGCTTTCTCATTTCCTCTTCCATCGTTCCGTTTTTTGCGTACTCTAAAGTGTCGCAAAGACGAATGTTGTTCTTTTCGATGTGTATTTCATCGCTAAACCCTAAAATATAACGAAGACAAATGCGATATATGATCTCCGTTGGGGCACAACCATACACCTGTTTTGCAAAGATATGATTCAGCCGTTCAGTATTATCAGGATACAGTTCCTTCATTCGCTTACTCTGATAAAGCCTTGTCACGATTTCTGTTATATACATTCCTGACTTCATATAAAGGTCAGCAAATGTTGCTTCAGGATCATCAAAGCATCCGGGATTTTCCTGCTCAAGTCTATCTACCATATCTTTCACAACTTTTTTAGGCGTAAATATCTGATTCGTGCGCTGTGGCGGAATAAAATCAAAAATGTCACCCTTATGATCAGGCTCAAAATAGTTCGCAAGTTCAGCTCGTTTCTTCATAAACTCCTGCACGGCATCGTTAAAAACAACTTCATCAAACAGATGTCCATCAAAGTGCTTTTTCTCTCCAGCTTCCGTCGTATAGTCTCCTCCATCACGAAGCATGCGGAACTGGTCGAGCGTCACGCCTTGTCCGTTCTGAGGATTCACGGTAACTTCCCAAAACACATCTTCTGGCACAAGGGAATCAAAGTTGGCAAGTGTCGTGCTTTCATCACCATAAGCCATAAGAAATGCAGGAATCGTGCGAGAAAAACCACGAAGGTGATCACGAACGCTGCCCTCAATAGAATCTTTTTCAGCATTCAATTTTTCAATTTCTACGGTTTCAACAATTTTCTCCGCAGCTTTTTTCACAATCTCATCGCTATGAAGTTTTTTATTAATATTGTCCACCATGTCACGATAACTCTGTAACCGTTTAGCAGTATACTTTTCATCAATTTGAGTAATCTCCGCCATTGCAGCACCGGATTGCTGAGCCTCATAAATTTTGTCATCCCGCTCTTTCATCAACTGGTTGTCCCTGATAGCATAATCTCCGTATTCGCGATTCACTACCGTTTCAGTGGCCTCCTGAATTTTTCGTTCCAACTGATTCTGTGTGAATTTTCTCAGCTCCCTGCCATACTGCTCTTTAGCAGAATCCACAAGCGTGTCTGCAATTGGCTTTGCGAAGCGTTCTCTAAGTTCCTTTAGTTCATCCTTCTTAGAATTTGGTGTCATTTTGACACTTTTCTGAATTTCCTCTACAGTTGCTGCCAGCTGATCCTCTACGTCTGCGTAAACCTTATCACCAAATAGATCTTTTGCCGTTCCGATGACTTGTTCCTTTGGAATCTCAACTTCGCCATTTTCATTCAAATTTAGAGCGTCTGCCGTAGTCTCGTCTACATCGGCAGGTACAAGAGTTTTTGGCTCTTCAAGTGCCTGCATGTTATTAATAATATCAATGATTTCTCTCGGCGCGCCAAAAATACCGGTGATATTGGCGAACAAGAAATTAGACATAAAACCACGCTCTACAACCTCTTTTGCATGAATGCGCCGAGGAATTGTAAGGACTTTTTCTGCATCCAGTTCTATCATTGAGCCTTCTTCATCCTCTCCGTAAACTGGGAAGAAATTCAAAAGCTCTCTAACGTGCTGCTTGCGACTGTCAAAATCACCTTTATCTCCAGAAGTTTCAGGAATAAGATCGTTCGCAAACTGCTCAAAAATCGTGAGAGTACGAGCTGGATCAAAGTCAAATACATACGCATTCTGCTTTCTATAAGTGCTGTCGTCTGCACCCTTAAACAAGCACGGATTCTGCGCACGAAATGCTGCCTGCATATAAAGTGCGGGACTTGCCATATTGGAGAGCATGAGTACTGCCGTCCATTCCGGAATCGTTACACCCGTTGTCAGCTGCCCTACAGACAGCGTGATGGTCTTGTCATGTTCTGCAATGGCCTTTGTCACTTTATCAAAAGACTTCTCGTTTTCATCATCGTCATCTAGCCTGCCATCACCTGCAGCAAGAATAATCTCATAATCTTTAAACACTGGATGGAGTTTTAGTTTTTTTGCCAAGGCTTTTGCACTTGCCACACGATTCAATATCCAGAAAGTATGTTTTAACTCATCACGAAGTTCAGGCGTAGAAAACGGGAACTTTTCCTGTCGTGTCATGGCATCAAGAAATTTGTCAACATCCGCATCATGCACAAATTTTCCAGATTCATTCGTTTTGAAGAATTCATTCAGATCAAAAGCAAATTCCTCTATATCATCTTCCGTAAGTTCTATACCTTTCCCTACCCGATCACGAACAATATCTGACATTTGGTAAGTAAAAAGAGATAATCGAGGTAGGTTGGCATAGGGATTTTCTATCTCACTAGAGGTGTCCCAGTCGCGTTTCTTTTTCTGTTCATCGGCATATGTCCAGTTGTAAATAGCACTTTCCGGGAATTTGTCATTTGCAAGCGCTTTAAACGGCGTACCAGAAAGATGCAGCGTCCATTTGCGCTTAATATGACTAAATGCAGTATCCGTCTTATAAGTGTCAACACCTTCGTGGGCTTCGTCTACAATAAGTATATCCCACGTTAACCCTTTCTCAGAGCTGATTTCCGAAAGCTTGTCAAATCGTCCGCCAAAATAAATAGAACCTTTTAAATCCTGTAAACTCACAAATTCGATGCAACCCTTAACACTATTATCGAGCTTTGCCAGATATTCCTCACGGCTATAGACAAACTTTCTTTTTTTAATTCCATCTACATTGCTCACAAAAAGATAGCCAGATTGTGGGCCAAAGAAAGTCTCATAATCCTGATACCAGGAATTAGCAATAGCAGGACGATTTGTCACAATGAGAATGTTCTTTGCTCCCAGCTTCATGCAGAGATCATAGGCAGAAAGTGTCTTGCCAAAACGTGGTTTTGCATTCCAAAGGAATTCAACATTTTCTCGACCACTAAAATACTCAATGGTTTTCTGTACAGCCTCTGCCTGTTCCTCACGGAGCTTATACGGAATCACCGCATCCGCATCCTGGTTTGACAGTACACCGTGGTTCTGTGTAAAATCGACAAAATCTTTACGGGCAGTGTCTGGATCAATTAAGAACCACTCTGTCCCTGCTTTGCGAGAAACACCAAGTTTCTTCAGATAAGCATGAAAATCCTTATCTGTAAATGTTCCATAGGGTTCTGTCATAAATGCTGCACGCATATGCCACCACGTTTTGTGTGCAATACCAACTGTATGCGTCTGTTCCTTAATACGTGTCTCGACATCCCTCTCTGTAAAGCCAATTTTTGTCCAGCCGTCATGCGCAGGCACGTCAGGAGTGGTATAGGCATAACACTGAGGGGTGACTTTTGTAGCTGTTTTAATCTTAATTACTGCCATTATGCCTCACCTCGCAAACTCATCACACGACTTCTCATGTATGCAAATTCATCATCAGTAATACTAAATAATTGACAAAGTTGGGAATCGATATCCTTATTGAAATCTATAAACGAATTATCATCAGTATAATCCTGTAAGTCTGGCACTTCTTTTCCAAGTGAAGTAAGAGCTTCATCAGTCAGCAGGAATGTGTATCTAATAAAATGGGAACTCACATAGTTGTAAAAGTTTTTCGCTTCTTCATAGGTACTAAATGATCTAAGTGCGAGTCTTGACCTTCCAAAAGCTGAATGATTGTCAATAATCTCAAGTTGATTATTCCTCTTTTGCCCGCCCGCATTAGCACTCGATACAACAACTTGCCACTGAGCAATATAATTCTTATTCCGAGTAATAACATCTTTGTTTGCGATAAACCATTTAGCTCTTCCCGCTTTTCCTGCTCTATCATTCGTAAAAAGCTTTATTTCCGTCGTAAAATTTATATCTTCATCTGAGCCACTATATATTCTGACTTTATCAGGATTTCTCTCAACAAAATCACTTTCAATCGGAAAAAGTGAACGCGGAAGGATTGCGTCATGAAGAAAAGATAAATCATGTGTTTTTATTCCCGCATTAATCTTTTGCTCTATAGGTAAATCATGAGGATCAAGCGGCATTAAATTATCTCCTGGATTATCTGCGTGAAGACTTAACTTTTCCCCTTTTTTCGAATAAATATATGTAAAACCATCCGATTCTTTCTTATGATTCTTAGTAACAATAGTTATCCCATCTGATAAATTTGCAGCATCTCCAAAAAGCTCCCCGGCATCCGGATAAAACTCAACAACAGATAAGCTTTTATCATTAATCTGTTGTTTTCCAAAATTCTTCATACCCTTTCCGGATTGATGTATCCACCGACCGCCAGGATAAATAAGAACAGAAGTATTTTCAGCAAGTTCATCTGCCGCATTCTGAAAATATTGGAAAATATTTGTCATAGGCCTTTGCCCATTAGATTTTGAAACACTTTCTGAAGACTCCTTCTGATACGGTGGATTCCCAATCACATAATCAAATAACTTTTTCCCCATAGCTCGCATCTCCTTTAATTCCATAAATTTCACAGAAGTTTTACTTCTCCAATTAAATATCTTACACGGCACAGCTTCTAGTTCATCCATATCGTCATTCTGTATGCCTCCAATCATCTCAAAAATTGTCATTTGTTGGTATTCCTCATAAGGCTTACCTAACGGTACTATATCTTGCAGGCCGTCCATCTGCCAAATATTCCAAGCAATCTTATTTGCTATTTGTCGTAATAGTTTGTCATCCGGATACTGCTCCCAGCGCTCTTCGTAATAATCCATAAAAGTCAGCAGGAGATTAATTCTTGCAATCAGGACATTATCGCCCTGATACTCATATCCATAAGATGCTTCGAATGCACGAATTGTCCATTTTAACCACTCATCGTATGTATCAGTATTTTCATTAACAACTCTAAGTTTTCTATCGAGAATTCCTATGCGCCGTATTGGCGGAACAATCAGTTCCCCGGTTGCCATGTCGTAACGAGAAACCAGATACGGAGCTTCACCACAAGTAATTTCAAGCCAGCGGGAATCTACATAGTTTTGCCACTTTTTTTCCTTTTTAAATTCGATTTTCCCTTCCGATGCTGTCCATGTATGATCAGTACTTTCCATGTTGAATACGCCACTCCGACCAAACCAATCGTCGTCACAATAGTTATTCATTCGATTGCAAAGCCACACAGGAGTAAAGACTTCTGCCTTTTTCCGAGTTCGTTGTTCTTGCATTTCCTGCGATTTTTGTATACGGGGACGGATCAAATCAGCTCGTTGTAATAGCGCGCGAACATTCATCTGTGCTTTATCAGAGAAATCTTCGCCAAGTTCTTCGTATGTGTCCGTAGCCCAGATAATATTCTTTTTTGTCGATTTATCTTGGAGCAGCAGATCCAATACATTTATCACCGGATAGCTGCCAATGTCTATCAGTTTTTCCACCAGAGGAACTCCTCCTTTTTGATTTTATTTTCCACTGTTCTTGTAACTAGCTTGAGTATTTTGTCCACTGTTGTTTAAGTTTATTATACTACCCATAGGTCTTAAAACAGATTTCCTACCCGTCTACAAACTCCACAATATTTGGTGCTGTTTGTAATTCAGGGCTTTGAAAATTTTTCTCAACATATCTATAGTCACACTCTTTCCATAGTTCAATTTATTGATTATATAATGACCAGTTCAGCGACTTTTTTCAAATCTCGTTTTCTCGTATCACTGTCAATCAAAAATTATTCCTAAAGCTTCTTATAGCTAATCTTCATGTCTCCTTTGTATGCACATTCACATTTTAGCATGCTTTTTTCTCTATAGTTACTTTTTCTTCTAATTAATTACTGTCTATTTATAATTTATAACCGTATTTTACTATATATTTCTGCAAAAAACTACACCATTAAATGTGCCCAGGCAATAAATGTAACTCATACCGATATAAAGACCGATGTTGGCCACAATTTCTGAGAGCAAGGACTCGCAAGGAACTTTTCTAGAAAGCTGTCGAAAGGACAAAACAACTACGATACATGAAGGCCATGGAATTTATCAGATATGTTTATTTTCAGAACGAATTGCAAGCGATTCCTTCTCTTCTGCAATGAAAACATCATGTAGATAAGACTCCAACGCATGACAAAATTGAACGCGATTTTATTTTGGCATTTAATATATCAATATAAAAACAACAAAAACCGTCTGCAAGAACATTGTCAAACAAGCCTAAGACAAAATTATAATATTATTTGTGTTAAATTTCCAAGATATAACCAAAATCATACATTAATTGATGTGTCTTTTTTAACATCCTAACCCTATAAAATAAAAAAGCACCAGCAAGTGACCAAGCTTCGTTTCCAGAATCTTCATCATCTGCCGATGCAGGAATAACCGAACATCGAATTTTCCACTAATCTAAATTATATCGAACTACCATTTTACAAGCTAAGAACGAACTAAACAAATCAAATTAATACACTAATTTCGTAAATCTCTTTTCAAACATCTCAACTTGCTGAATTACTGCCTTATCTAATTCATTTCGATCCACTCTTAACAAAAGCAAGACAATATATCTATACATCCAATCCAGTTTAATAGAGTAAAATCCACAATACTTCTTATTCAAACGCTTCTCCAATTTTTGTTTTCTCTGCGCATTACATCCAAATTTCTGTTTTACGTGAAAAACTTTATTGCGCGTTTTGACAATACGGGATATCAAACTCTTTCTCTTTCGATATTCCGTTGAAAAAATAGGTTTCCCATACATTTCCATAACCGCCAATAATCGAGTTCTAAAAGTCTTTTTTCCTTTTACCTTAATTACATATTTTTTTTGACAATGTGGACATGTCTGCTTTATGTTATTATCAGGTTCCCTCTTTACAGTTAAATATCCTTTCTTTTCCAACATTTCAGATAATGATTCATAACACTCAGACGCTATTGCCAATCTCAACTCAACAGGCAATCCTTGCATATTACTGCTATACAGCATCATCTTATTGATTATTCCCAGGCGCTTCTCTAGTTTCATCCAACGAAGAAAATAACTCTTATATTGCTTATTTGTAAGATGTAACCGTATAAAATGTTGATACACGGCATTTTTAAAATAGCCTTGCTCGATTTTTCGAATCTCAGCAGTTATTTCCTCATCATCCACTTTACAACTTTCCAAAACATAAAAAGCGCCTTGAAAAAGATACTCAAATCTACGCAATTCATCAACCCACATTTGCAAAACATTTACGTCTACAGGCTCACTACTTTCAATTAAAAATATCTGCTTTGTAGCAATATAATGAATTGTCACATAATATTTTATATAATCTTTCTGTAAGACAAATTCATATCCCGATGCAGAAATATGATGAGGATTTTCTCCAATCCACTCAATTTTACTATAATTTGTCATATATCCCTCTTTTTATAATCCAAGACACGAAAACATTTTGTATTGTTTTTATTATATCGGGTAGTTATATTACGAGAGTACGGAATCACACTAACAACTACAGAAATATCTTCAAGTAGGATATAATTCCACTTTTGGTCATATTCAACTCTTTATTCAGTGTCTGCAAAGACATGATGATCTAATTAAACCATCCCATCTACTGATTTAAAGTTTGTAATCATCGCTTGATTCTATCCAACATTTCACAAGAGCCGAAATGCCATATTATGGTCACCATCTCAACACATTCTATATCAATATTCTCCTTTTTTAGTACATATTATTGGTAAGATTACTTTTCCTTTCCTTCACTATCAATATTTTGAGTAAATATTTCATATGTAACCCCATTGCTATCTCTCTGTTCTGTAGTAGTTCCATCATTTGATATATTAGTATCATTCGGTAACGGCGGAAGACCTTTTCCACTCTTAATATCATCCATCGTAGAATCACTCATATCATATTCCTCCTTTTTGAAGCACAATCGAAACTGCATACATAATAATTCCTATAATAATTATCTGTAATGCTTGATCAAACGACTTCTGCTTTTTCTTAACAATTGTTCTCATTGCAAATGTAACTTGTGTATATTTATCAATAAGCCAAACTGCTGCATTCTCTTCTTCTTCCTTATAAATTTTATTATTCCTGATATCTTCACTTTTAAAAACTTTTACCATTCTTCCCTTCAAAAGCATTAACAACCATAACACCGAAACCATAATAAGTAATACACTTCCAACCGTACATAGCAACTCTAGAATCATCAATACAATTTTCCACAGAGGTTGTCCTGAAATTTTAACAGCAGCATGAGAAAAATCCAGTGTTCCTAAAACTATGGTTAATATAACACCAGCAAATGCTAAAGCCACATTTATCTTTTCGTATAGTTTGTTATAATTGTCTTGTATTCTTTGATAATCTTGATAACATGCTTCTACCAACAAAACAGCAGAAGGATATATATTTTGTTTTTTTGATCTATTTTCCTCAATCTCTTCTGTCTGTACCTTCCCTTTTCCCACTTTTAGTCTCCTAATTAAATTTTTTCTTTACTAACACATCTTAAAAACTTTCACGCTATCATTTAAATCAATAGACATCATCTAATCTACTAAATGATTTTCTTTTTCCCATATATACAATTTTTTAGACTAATCCAAGTCTCAAAATTTTTCATCATAATTGTTCTACCAGCTCATATCTAAAGATCTAAATATTTATATATTTGAAGAATTCCTTTCTCCTAAAAGTTCCAACTTTTAAATTTCCTATTTCAAACAATCCGACCATTTCCTTAAATTAACCAACTCCATCTTGTTCTACAAAAAAATTAAAAGCCATCAATACCCTCATTTGATTATATTCATACACTAATTGCCGATAAAACATCTTTCTACATTTTGTTGTATAATCTCAATGCTATTGACGGATTATTTCTTATGACCATATTTAGTATACTATGAGTATTTCTATCAATTCAATAGTCTTTTAGAAATTGATTACGCTTCTTAACTTAATATACTCCTTTTCCATGAATTTTCTGCCAACGGCAGTGAAATATTTACTCATTAAACTTCTCTATTTCCATCCTAACAAGATAATCATGTTAAAAATAGTCGACATCACATCAATACAAAAATCACTACACTATTCTCATAATCCCATTCATCCATCGAAACCCTTGTCTCCCGTTCACATCTTCCGTGTACCACAATTCTTCCAACTGCATTCGCTCATTTGCCGCAAGGATTTTTTCTACCAGCTGTTCTGTAAATTCAAGAAAATACCGGCCATCTGCTGCTCTCCCTGTAGGGATTCCATTTTTCCCGGAGAAATATATAAGGCCATTATCCTTTAAATACAGATCAATTTTTTCAAAAAAATGAAGTATCTCTTTCTCCCGCAAATGAAGCAAGGATGCACACGCCCAGATTCCATCAAATGGTTGATCCGGCCGATAACTCTGAAGATCAGAACATATAATTTCTCCTGAAAAAACTTTTCTGCTCTCTCTGCAAAGGTTCTTTGATGGTTCCAGCGCAGTCACCTGATATCCATATTTTTGGAAATAACACGCATCACGCCCGCTTCCGTTTCCCACATCAAGAATCCTTGCCTGTTTTCTTAACAAAGGAAGAAATCTTTGGTACTGTTCCGACATATCAGCAGAAAAAGTTTCCCTTGCATAACGCTTTACATTGGTTTCATAATATTTACACATTGGCATAAAAAGTTTCACAAATTATATCCTGTCAGCAGACGATATGGTGAAAGCATAAGGAGGTATCGAATCTATGAGATTAGCAAACGGAATCATCATTGACAAGAAAAAAACATTTGGCGTATTGAAGTTCTCGGCTCTGCGTCGTGAGGTACATATCCAGAATGAGGACGGTACGGTTTCTGAAAAAATCAAGGAACGTACCCTACGACTTAAAGTGTAAGGAACAAGGACGCATGATACAGGTAAGTATTCCTGCCACTGTTCCGTCAAAGGAATTTGACTACAACGCAGAGGTGGAAATCATCAATCCTGTGGCTGATACGGTGGCAACCGCTACTTTTCAAGGCGCGCAGTCGTTGATTGGTACATCAAGGCAGATGATATTGTCTTAAAGAATATAACACATAACAAACAAATTTCAAAACCAGACAAATAGAATTGGATTTAATTGTATCTACCATTGTAACTTGATATACTATACTTGAATTATTTGATTTAGGAGTGATTACAATGGCAGATACAAAAAAAGAACATTATGTACCTCGTTGCTATTTAAAAAATTTTGTTCTCGACAATGACCGAATTAATGTATTTGATAAATTTAAAACACAAACACGTCCACAAAAAATCAAGGATATTGCAATGGAAAATTATTTTTATGATATAAAATTTGATGAATTGATACAAATGGCTGAAAAAGATAAAGAAGAAAAAATCAAAAATGATTTAATGGAAATAGTGGGCGTTAATAATTGGGAAAGTGTTTTAGATGAGTTAGATGAAAAACATATTGAAAAAGAGTTTTTTAGCCAATTAGAGGGCATTTACAGTGAACTACTTCAAACTCTCATAAATAAAAGTTACGGGGGAAATGATTGGGTGATACAAAATTGCCTTGCATGTTCTGAAATAGAAAAATCTTTTATGGCATTATTTATTGCAATCCAAATTATTAGGACAAAATCTTTTAGAGCTAATTTAAGAGATATGATTACTAAAACATATCAGACGCTTGCTTATAAAAGTCAAATGAATAATGAGGACGCACTTCCAAAAGAGGCATTTGAATGTGAAGTTAATCCAGATTTTGTAAAGTTGCAACATAATAGCATGATACTTGACGAAGAAATGGCAGTAGGAATTGCTGAAACATTGTGTAATCATATTTGGGTTATGTATGTAAATAAGACTGAATATCCATTCTATACATCAGATAATCCTGTAGCTACTATTCCGCATAAGCACGATAAATATATGAGCTATGGTGGGTTTAATTCCGAAGGTGTTGAAATTATTTTTCCAATTTCACCCAAATTACTATTGGCAATGTATGAAAAGACTACATATGATAAATTGTTTTCAGATAGACAATTTTATGCTTTAACATCAAAAGATAAGGTTGATTACTTTAATTGTCAGCAAGTCTATCATAGCTATAGATGTGTTTTTTCTGGAAAAACTAATTTTGAACTTGCAGAAAAAATGTGCAAAGAACAACCAGAATTACAAGAATATCAATCTCATATAGAAGTTGGATAATTAAAATTTATAAAGCAGTAAATCTTCAAGGTTTGCTGTTTTTTTCGTGGAAAAGAGGATTTTATATGCCACATTTTCAAAAGCGTGGAAACCGTATCAGAGCGAGCGATAAAGCGCTGGTCTTTCGTTTTTTGGCTGGTTCGTTGCTCCTACTGTTCCTTGCGATGAACGCAACTCTTTCACCGTCAAAAACTGGCAAAGATGATTCTGGAAAACAGGTGGTATGAATCGGGAACCACACAGGACAGCGGATTCTTCAAGGACTTGCCAGCGACCAGCAAGAAAGAGAGAATTACCCACTTCCCTAAGATGTATTACCTCATGAAACACGGACTGCTGCATATCCGCACAGAAATTACATTAGGAAAATATCAAGACCAGTTCCTGCATTTGGAAAAGAAACTGGAAACAGGCTTGTATTGCGAGCTGGTTTCCAAAGAATTGAAGGACAGCTACATAGAATACGTCCTGCTCTATGATACGATTGCCAACCGTATCACCATTGACGATGTACAGGTGGAACATGGCAGCCTGTGTCTGATGAAAAATGTTTGGTGGAAATATGACAAGCTCCCTCATATACTGATTGCTGGCGGTACTGGCGGCGGTAAGACGTATTTTATCCTTACCATTATTGAGGCTTTGCTAAAGTGCAATGCGGTAATGCATGTGTTAGACCCTAAAAACGCCGACCTTGCTGATTTATCCACTGTCATGCCAGGAGTCTATTACAGAAAGGAAGATATAATTGTCTGTATTGACCGATTCTATGATGGTATGATGGCAAGAAGCGAATCTATGAAAGTGATGGAAAACTATGCCTTATCTAGGTCTTGCTCCCCACTTCCTTATTTTTGATGAATATGTGGCATTTATGGAAATGCTGACGACAAAGGAAAATGCTACTGTACTAAATAAGCTCAAACAGATAGTCATGCTTAGTCAGTAGGCTAAGTATTTTCTGATTCTCGCCTGCCAGCGTCCAGACGCAAAATATCTCGGTGACGGAATCCGTGACCAGTTCAACTTCCGTGTGGCATTGGGGCGTATGTCAGAGCTGGGATATTCTATGATGTTCGGTGAGCTTGACAGAGACTTTTTCTTGAAACAAATAAAAGGACGTGGCTATGTCGATACAGGAACGTGTGTTATATCAGAGTTTTACACGCCTCTTGTTCCCAAAGGGCATAACTTTCTAAAGGAAATCGGCAGACTGTCAAAAGACAGGCAGGACGGACAGGCGGCATGCCGAGCGAAAGCCGCAGGTACGGACTAGCCTGTGTTGGTGTGGCTTGCCACACCAACCATTCGCCCCCGTTATCTAACAGGGGGCACAAATTATCTGGAAACAGTTCAGTAAATATGGAAAAAGCCGCTAAGACAGTGGACTTTTAGAAGATTCAAGGGAATGTGACGATACCACCACCTATCACATTCCCTTTTTTGATTGGAGGGATTATGACTGAATAATACTGACTGGATAGACCATTTCAAGGAACAGCGGACGCAGTACGGCGTTTCCCAGAATCAGCTTGCGGTCATGGCTGGTGTCAGTCGAGAATACATCAGCAGGCTGGAATCGGGCAAAGTAACCATGACAGAAAAAATTAAGGCGAAACTGACGGACGCACTGGACAAATTGAATCCAGAGAATCCGCTGGAAATGGTCTTGGATTATGTGAGAATCCGTTTCCCCACACAGGACGTTAAGCACGTTGTTGAGGATATTCTCAAAATAAGGCTTGATGTGATGATACATGAGGACTTCGGATTCTATTCCTATTCAGAGTATTATGTCCTAGGTGATGTGTTCGTGCTGACTTCACCCGATGAGGAAAAAGGCACATTGCCGGAACTGAAAGGAAAAGGCTGCCGCCAGATGGAAAGCTATCTTCTAGCGTAGCACAGGAGCTGGTATGACTTTCTCATGGACGCTCTGCTGGAGGGCGATGTAATGAAATGTCTTGCTCTTGCCATCAACGATATGTCAGGAATCTTAGACATTCCAGAGCTAACAGAGAAATGCAACCATGAAGAATGTATTTCCGTATTCCGCAGCTTTAAGAGCTACCGCTGCGGCGAGCTTGTAAAAAGTAGAGAACAGGACAGATACGGTATGGGAAATACATTGTATATCGGTTCGCTGAAATCAGAAGTCTATTTCTGTATCTACGAAAAGGATTATGAACAGTATGTCAAATACGAGATTCCCCTTGAAGATACGAAAATCAAAAACCATCTTGAGATACGGCTAAAGAACGAGCGCGCCTATTATGCGGTGCGTGGCCTGCTGACTTACCAAGACGCAGAACGTACCACTTTTGATATTATCAACCGCTATATGCGATTCGCTGACAAGGAGGTAGACAAGCGACGCAGCGAATGGAAAACCAATGAAAGATAGGCGTACTTTATCGATTCTGATCGTGGGCGTTTGAAATCAACAACCAAACCAGAACCGTACACGCTTACACGGACGCTGAACTGGATAAGCAGGCAGGTTGCCCCGACTTGGAAAGTCTTGCAGCAGATAGATGACACCAACGGAACAACGTATCTCAAAGATATTTTGAACCATGCAAAGCTCACAGAGCGTCACAAAAAGCTGATTGAACAGCAAACGACTTCCACAGAAAAAATCACAAAACAGGAGGAATGACAACATGAAAAGCATTCTATTTGACCTGTTCCTGTTCTCACTTGGAGCAGATTTTGGTGTAGTTACCATGTGCTTTATGCAAACAGCAAAAGCCGCAGACAAAGAAATTGAAATGATGAAAGGGAGAAAAAAATGAATTTTGGACAGAACTTATACAACTGATTTTTATCTAACGCACAGTACCTTGTGCTTATGGCAATCGCTGTTATCGGAGTGTATCTCGAATTCAAGCGAGAGTTTTCCAAACTTATCGGGTTCTTGGTGGTTGCCCTAATCGCTGTCGGCGTAAAAGACGTACTATTGAATTTATTTAATAAGATTATCGGAGCGTAAACTATATTGTAGATAGGGACAAAAGTTGATATAATATTCTTATATTTTTCAAAAATTAGGAGGGATAAGATGTCAGATATTTCTGTCAGTCAAGATTTCACTACTCTATGTAAAAATCTTAGAATGAGTGATTATATTGTAAAAGATGTTCAAACTCGCTATCACGCTATTACTAAAAGAATAAATAAAGATTTCTGGTTCACGGATTCAGAAACAAGTCACAGTTTTTATGTGGGTTCATATGGACGAGGTACTGCAATATATACAAGTGATATAGATATTGTTGTTGAATTACCATGGTCCGAGTATACAAAATATGATAATTATACTGGGAATGGTCAGTCTGCTTTGTTGCAATCCGTAAAATCATCACTTCAAAAAACCTATTCATCATCTAGCATAAGTGGTGATGGACAAGTAGTAGTTATTGATTTTTCAAATGGTATTAAATTTGAAATTGTTCCCTCCTTTAAACTTAATGATGGTACGTATACTTATCCAGATACTCACAATGGAGGGAGTTGGAAATATATGAACCCTAAGGAAGAAATGAATTATTTCAATGGAAGAAATTCCCTTTCCAATAATAATTTAAAACGTTTATGTCGTATGGCACGTGCTTGGAACTCAAATATGACTGTGCTTATGAGTGGAATTTTAATTGATACTATTGCATACCGATTTATACAGAATTATGAATATGCTGATAAATCATATTCTTATTATGATTGGTTATCTAGAGATTTCTTTAAATATCTTGATGAAAATGCCGATAAAGAATATTGGGTAAAATTTGGTGATGATAAGCATATCACTAAAAAATATTCTTTCAAAAGTGAAGCAAAAAAAGCTTATGAGTTAGCGCTATCGGCTATTGACGCATATAACAAGGGATATTCATATACTTGGCACAACAAATGGAGGGAAATTTATGGAACAAAATTCCCAATATAGAGAAAATTTATTAATACAACTAAAAGAAAGTTATGGTAGGGTTGTTTACACCTATACCAGCCATTTAAAGCAAGTAAATTCTTTAGAAACAAATCTCCGAGGAATAAAATATTGCCAAATTATATTATCAGCTCTTTCAACTGGAGGATTTCTAGGTGCAATTATTACGAACCAAAGTATTTACACAATAGTAGCAGGTTTTTTCTCGACAATTTCACTGGCTTTTAATCTGTTTTTTAAAAATTTTAATATAGAAAATGAAATTAAACAACATATTTTGGCAGCAGATGAATTGTGGCTTATTAGAGAAAAATATGTTTCCCTTATGACTGATTTCGATATATTAAATAATACTGATATAATGTCTGCTAGAGATGTTTTACTACAAGAAACATATGAAATATATAAAAAGACACCCAAGACTAACTCCAAGAGTTACAGAAAAACTCAAGAAGCATTAAAAAAAGAAGAAGAACAATTTTTTACAAACGAAGAACTTAATCAAATGTTACCATCTCATTTAAGAAAAAGCAGTAAATCTTAACGGTTTGCTGCTTTTTTCATGCAAAATTTTAAAACAGGAAGACAACATGAAAACAGATATTTTCGAGGATATGAAAGATTGGGTCGGCTGCAAATACATTTCCGACCTGCCTATCGCAAACGTGAGGTATAGGAAATCATCAAGCAGCCTTGCCGCTTGCCTATCCAGAGGAGCAACTGGAAAAACTCTGCCATTATGTGTTTGGTGTAGATTACGCTATCATAATGGGAATACTGGAAAACAGGAAAGGAAATGAGAAACCTTGTATAAAATGCGAATCTATCTTTTAAACAATACCCAACCTTACCATGACGACGAGGAAGAGGGTTATGCTGGCGGCTGGTTCAACTGCCCTGTGGACTTGGAGGGAGTCAGAGAAAAACTGGGCGTTGAAAATGAAGAACAGTTAGAGATAGCCGATTATGAGCTGCCTTTTGAGGTACACAGTGAAATGACCCTGTGGGAAATCAACGTAAAATGCCGCATGGTATAGGAAATGGAGGGTACGCCTATTGGCAACGAAATGAAATCCACCATACAGAGATGTTTTTACGGGTTTGATGAATTTATCGACCATAAGAACGAGATACGCTATTATGATGTGGCTGACGGTGCTGCACTGGCAGAATACCTTATCTGCGAGGAATGTATCTTCGGTGAGATTCCCCACGAACTGCAAAAGCACATTGACTACCGTTCCTACGGAAACGAGCTGGAAATTTTTCTCCCCATTTAATTCTGATACCCATTCTCTAGCCACTTCTAGTGAAATCGTTTATAAATCATTATAGCCTTCTAACAATTTGTAACCATCACAAATCGGGCATCTTCTACTGCTGCTTCTACTATAAACCGCAGCTTCCCACTCATGTCCACACGTGCCAAGCCACCAAACTTTTTTATTTGACGCATATGCAATCTCGTTTGGATACAGACTTCCATTCTTAGTAGGATGCCATTCTGATGCTAATTCTGGATTTATTGTTTAAATATCATTTATACCCGTAATGCACTTTGCCATAGTTCTCCTTATAAATGTGATTTCATTATCACAATCCTTAAAACATTCTTCTCATACCTACAACTTTCAACATTTCCTATGTTGTGCCTTTTAACCAAACATTAATTTGTTAATAGCCTTATAACCTCAGATATATTAATGCATTCAGCATACTATATTTCCCATCAAAAAATAGAATATTTTATTGATTTTTACTATCCCATTTCCATAATCACATTCATCCATCGAAAGTTTTTTCTTGCATTTACATCTTCCGTGTACCACAATTCTTCCAACTGCATTCGCTCATTTACCGCAAGGATTTTCTCTACCAGCTGTTCTGTAAACTCAAGAAAGTACCGCCCGTCTGCTGCTCTCCCTGTAGGAATTCCGTTTTTCCCTGAAAAATACAGAATGCCATTATTCTTTAAATACAAATTCATTTTTTCAAAAAAGTGAAGTATTTCTTTCTCCTGCAGATGAAGCAAGGATGCACACGCCCAGATCCCATCAAATGGTTGATCCGGCTGATAATTCTGAATATCAGAACATACAATTTCTCCTGAAAAAACTTTTCTGATTTCTCTGCAAAGGTTCTTTGACGGTTCCAGCGCAGTCACCTGATATCCATGTTTTTGGAAATAACATGAATCTCGTCCGCTTCCGCTTCCCACATCAAGAATCTTTGCCTGTCCTCTTAACAAAGGAAGAAAGCTTTGGTACTGTTCTGACATATCAGCAGAAAAAGTTTCCCTCGCATAACGTTTTGCATTAGTTTCATAATATTTACACATTGTCTTTTACCCTCAATTTCCAATTTGAAAATCCCATACTTTTTGCAGACTGATAGACCGGAAACATGACATCTTCCAACCGATTTGCGAACTCTCTTTCCGTTAATCCCTGTTGATATAATTTATGTTTAATCTCCTGGTTGTTCAGATGCTCTCTGGCACATTTTTCAAAAGCCGTGTGTATTTCCGGATATTCCCACATTAATTTGTAAGATAAATATTCGTTTTTACACAGCATTGGAAAATAGGTATTCCAGTCTGGAAGACTATTGCTTTTACTGCTGTTAATACTTCGGGTCGTAGGTGTCAAATTCCATAATTCATCGTGTGCCACATAAGACCATGGTACAAAATGATCAATTGATATGTTTTTTATATTCAATGGGGTTTCCCCATAAATTTCACAAACAGGTCTTATAGCAGCAATCATTTTCCAATATTTTTTCACCTTATCCAGATTCCGTTCTTTCGGCGGATAAAGCTTGTCTACAATTCCCGGAACACTCGGATTTCTTCTCTGAAGATATCGGATCAGATTTAATTCAACCCAGCCCTGTATGATTTCGTAATTTTGTTTGATATAATCCGCCCATTCTTTCTGAATTTCAATCTGGGTACTCAGACCATGAAATTGTAAAAAATAATATATCAGTCTTTCTTCCTGATTGATTCTCGCCGCAAGATTTTTCCCGGATCTGTTCCATTCTTTTCCCTTCATGGATTCCATGAAAGGTGCCTGCAATCGATAAGGCACGTTCCGAGATAAAGTTCGTTTCATTTTTATAACTTCTTGATCCTTACACTCTGCCAGGTATTTTAAAATAACCTCTTTCTTCTCGCAGGATTTCATATTGCTGATTTTGCTCAGCCGATGGACCACTCGTTCCAGCGCATCGTTTGGTCCGAGATTTAATCTATACTCCGAAACCATATACCATGCATCCGCAATCATCTCATTAATCAATGTTTCAAATGTTATGATTCCGTGCCCTTCTTTAACTTTTCGTGCAATCGCCTGAAACCAGAATAATTTATAGCATTCACTTTTATTATCAAATAATCTGGAAAAATGAGCAATATCCAGAATATCAGAATATGGTAACTGCATATCATTCCCCTAACTTAATTGAATTTATTCTATATTTTACCATATTTTTAAAAGAAGATGACAATTTATACAATGATATCCATATATTCTGACAATAAATACTTTTTAACATACTACACATTTCTTATTAAAAGAAAAAACCGCCACCTGTAATCAAGTGACGATTTTCGTTCTGTTATTCTATTCTTAATGTATCAGCAGTTCATCTTCCATTCCATTGATATAGAGATCCTTATAATCGATCCACTCAATCCGGAAACCATTTTTTCTCAATGACGTTTACTTTATATTTATGCTGCATATGCTCCTCCTTCTTATGTTCAAGAGAAGAAAGCCTTCCCCTGTTTCCTTCCATCCTCTGTTATCCTATATTTTTTCGTTTTCCCCCGGCCGGCCGTCTCTGTCAATCCAGCTTCTGTCAGTTCCTTCATAATGACATACGCTCGTGTCCTTTTTACATCCAGTAATTCCTGGATATCTTCCTGCGGTGCTTCCTCAAATTCTGAAAGATATTCCAGAACAGTCTGCATTTGTTTCGAAATTTTTATAGATACAGCTTCATTTGTATTAGGAACTTTAATTTCCGAAATCTTTTTTGATTCGTTCATATTCGGCAGTACCATTCTGAAAGAATTATTTGTTACAGAGATTTCCGGTTTCCTGCCGCAATTTTTATACAGCGAATAAATTCGGCGGATTCCCGTTCCATATGCTTCAATGAAGCGCAGCCGATGAAAGATTTCCGCAAGTTTTGGATTTCTGGATAAAGAAATTCCATTCTGAATATCCTCTTTTGAAATTCCCGGAAGCAGTCCCCCAATGGAAATGAATTCTATTTCTTTCTTATTCACATTAATAATAATGCTTCCACCGTAACTGTAATCTCTGTGTATCACAGCATTTAATAAAGCTTCTCTCAAAGCCGGCTGAGGATAATCCCAATGATTTTCCCTCTCTAATCCGCTGATTTCCATCTGATTCTGATTACACAGCTGCAGATAATCATAAGCTTCTTCCAGCTGCCTGAAAACAGACCCTGAGAACTCCTTCTTATCCTGGAACATTGTATTATCCTCGTCTGAAAAAACTGCAGCTTTTATTGTATGCCTGCACTGATCTGATAAAAGAACTGCCAGCTTTGTATACAATTCTGAACCCGGATTTCGAATCCCCAGCTGATAGAATTTTTCTTCTGTAAAATGGATTCCATTTTTCTCAAATATCTCTTCCGCATATTGGAACGTAAGATTTTGTTCTAACGCACGCAGTGTTTCAAAATCATCCCCATCTGCAGTTTTATCATACACCATAAAATCTTCTTTCCGTTTTTTCACTTATATATTCCATTATGAAGTGAATATTCACCTTTTTTGCTTTCTTTTCCTTCGTTGTAATTATTGACATTACATTAACCTTGCGGTAAGATATTTATAAAGTTATGACCCTCTCAGCGGGTCTTCACAGGATACAAAAGGAGGCATTTTATGCAGATTTCAAGCAGATTTACTTTGGCTGTCCACATCTTTGCCTGTATTGATACATTTTCCAAAGATCAAAAAGTCACCAGCCAGTTTCTGGCAGGCAGCACCAATGTAAACCCGGTTATCATTCGCCGTCTTCTCTCCCAGCTAAAAGCTGCCGGGCTTGTTCATGTAGCACGGGGTACAGGAGGCGCATCCATAGCAAAACCTCTGGACCAGATTACTTTCCTGGATATTTACCGGGCTGTGGAGTGTGTTGATCATGGGAAATTATTTCATTTTCATGAAAATCCAAACAGCGATTGTCCGGTAGGACGCAATATCCACAAAATTTTGGATGACAAACTGGAACGAGTCCAGAACGCGATGGAACAGGAACTTGCTTCCATTACGCTGGCAGATGTAAAAGAAGACACCCAAAAATATATTCAGAGCATTTCTTAAAAGCGCTTCAGGCATTTTCATGCCTTAGGCGTTTTTTTACTTTTCCATCATAATATTTCCTGAATGATAAATTTTTTTATTTTCTATTGTAACCATTGGCATTACAACCAACCTCGGTTATAATTACAGTTGTAACAATGATGATTACATAAAATGCAAAGGAGATTTTATCATGGAAAAAGTAGTAGAATTCTTACATGCAAACCCAGTGCAGTATCTTGCAACAGTTGGACGTGACGGAAAGGCCAAATGCCGTCCTTTTATGTTTTGCTTTGAAAAAGACGGAAAGTTATGGTTCTGCACCAATAATCAGAAAGATGTTTACAAAGACATGCAGGCAAATCCTGAGATTGAAGTATCTGTTTCTTCTCCGGAATACGCATGGATCCGTCTCCACGGGAAAGCCGTATTTGAAAATAATATGGAAGTAAAAGAAGGCTGCATGGAAAATCCAATCGTCAAAGGTCAGTATCAGACTGCCGATAACCCAGTGTTCGAAGTCTTCTATCTGAAAGATCCACACGGTGTCATCGCTGATTTCTCTGGAAATCCTCCATATGAATTTTAAAAAGCCAGGAAGGTGAAATTGATATGACAGCACAGAATTATATGAAAATTCTGGTAGAGGATCTCCACTCCGCCGTTGTCTCCACCATCGGAGGCGATGGACACCCGGAGACCCGTACCATTGATATGATGCTTTGGGATGACGAGGGCGTCTATTTCCTCACCGCAAAAGGGAAAAATTTTTACAAACAGCTGATGGAGCAGAAATATCTTGCCCTGACTGCCGTAAAAGACAAGAAATCCATTTCTCTGCGGGGCCGGATCCGGAACATCGGAACCGGAAAACTCAATGAAATTTTTGAAAAGAACCCATATATGAAAGAAATCTATCCGGAAGGCACCCGCAGTCCTCTGGAAGTCTTCCTCCTGTATGAAGGCAGCGGCGAATATTTTGACATCAGCCTCCCTTCCCATGTAGTCAGAGACTCCTTCGCCGTTGGCAGCGGGACCGTAAGGCGCTCCGGCTATTATGTTGGAGCTGACTGCATCGGCTGCAAACTGTGCTATTCCGTCTGTCCGCAGAAATGCATTGACATTTCAAAAAAGCCGGTGGAAATCGATCAGAATCGCTGTCTGCGCTGCGGAAAATGCGCCCAGATCTGTCCGAAGCAGATCATTGAAAAAATATAACGGCCAGATTCCTTCTTCTCTCAAAAGGATCTGGTCCTTCTTTTTATTCTTTTTTCCGGTACTTTGACGGCGCCTCCCCAAATTCCTTCCGAAAGATTCTGGAAAAGGCCAGCTGGTCATCGAATCCAAGCGATCCTGCAATCACCCCGATAGACAATGAAGTCGTTGTAAGAAGATGGCAGGCTTTCTTCAGCTTCAGATCCATCAGATATTTTTTCGGAGATATCCCAAATTTCTCATGGAAAATCCTCGTCATATAATTCGGATGAACGCCGAATTCTTTTGCCACATCTTTCAGGACTAATTTTTCCGCATAATTAACATCCAGATAAAATTTCACTTCATCCGCTGCAGAATTTTGTTTTCTCTGATTCTCTTCAAAAGGAATTTCTTCAAATAAATACGCCATGATCTGATTCAGCAGACTGTTAGCATAGAAATACCGGCTGATATCTTTTCCCTGAAAATCCAGGATTTCAAAAATAAGTTCTTTATATTTTTCGATATCCACATTATGAACAATATAAATATCATCCAGCCCAGTCATCAGCTGATAAATATAATTTTCAGAATCGATTCCAAGAAAACTGATCCACACATAACACCATGGATCCTCTTTCGATGCCTTATAATAAGAGATTTTATCGGATGGGATGATAAATGCGTCTCCTTTTGCCAGCTGAAATGTGTGTTCGTTGATATGCAGCTCTCCCTTTCCTTTTAAAACAAAATGAATCAGCTGATATGACCGGTATCTCGGCCCATAACTGTAGCCAGGTTCGCATTCTTCATACCCTGCGCTGTAAAACGCCAGATCTGAGGTAGATTTTCGTATTGATGTATACAGTGTTTCTTTATATTCTTTCATGTCATCTATTATATTCCAAAAAGTTAGTTTTTTCCATATTTTTGTACTGAATTTCTATAGTAAAAAACGCCCGGATGGCGTTTAATATAAGTATCGGTACCGAAGAAACAAAACGGAAGGAGAAAGCAGATTGAGATTAAAAAAACAACAATATCATCTGGAACCCCCACGGGGTCTGATGAATGATCCAAACGGACTCGCATATTTTAACGGCAGATATTACGTGTTCTTTCAATGGAATCGTTTTGCCAAAAATCACAATTATAAAGAATGGGGATTATTCACATCCAAAGATCTGCTTCACTGGGATTTTGAGGGAAGCGCCCTGCTGCCTGATCAGACCTGCGATCAGTGCGGTGTATATTCCGGAAGCGGCTGTGTGATTGATGATCAGCTGTATCTGTTTTATACCGGCAACGCTAAAAAAGACGGCCGCCGGAAAAGCAGCCAGTGCATCGCCGTCACCCGTGACGGGCACCGCTTCTTAAAGCTTGGCTGTGTACTGAATACACCGGAAGAATATACCGAGCATTTCAGAGATCCCAAAGTGCTTCGGACAGACAGCGGCAGCTATTTTATGCTGATTGGAGCGCAGAAAAAGGACGGACGGGGAGCCATTGCCCTCTGTCAGTCAGATGACGGCCTTTCCTGGCGTTATAGCAGAGTCTACGCCCAGTCGCGGGCATGTGAGATGATCGAATGTCCGGATTTGTTCCGGCTGGACGGATCTTATGTTCTGATCTTCAGCCCTCAGACACGGAACAATCAGGAAGACATCTGTGAATCCAGTCTCTCTGCTTATAAACTTGTGGCATCCGGCGAGCCTTCCTCTGACGGATGTCCGGAAGATTTGGATGACGGGTATTCTCTGATGGATTACGGCTTTGATTTTTACGCGCCGCAGACCTTTACAGACGAAAAAGGCCGGCAGATTTTATTTGCCTGGATGTCCAGAATGGACGATGCACAGGAAGCATCTTTCAGTCAGGATTCCGCCAGTATTCATTGTCTGACCATGCCTCGGGAACTTCATCTGAAAAACGGAAAACTGTATCAGCTTCCTCCGGAAGAACTATATTCCATGCGTGACAGAAAAGTTCCTGTGCTGAGACGGACTCCCTCCGTTTTATATGCAAAACCGAGACACAGACAGTTTTATATTCGGATTCATCCGCGGCACCCATTGTCTTCGTTTTCCATATCCCTTTACGGAAATGAAGCTTCTATTACTTTTGATGCGGAAAAGCAATGGGTCTGCCTGACCAGAAAACACTGGGTCAGCGGACAGCCGGAATACAGATACTGCAGTCTTCGTTCATTGTCGGATGTGGAAATATGGTCCGATTCTTCCAGTCTGGAAATTTTCCTGAACCGGGGAGAAGCCGTGCTTTCATCCCGCATCTGCCCGGAAAATGATGATCCCGGAATCAGCCTGTCCGGAGATATGAACGAATCAGAGATTGAAATATATGAATTACTTCATTTGAAAGGAGAAGTTTATGAGTGATAAAGAATTAGCAAACAAAATCGTCGAGCTTGTAGGCGGCACAGGAAATATCGTTTCTGTACGCCACTGTGCCACAAGACTCAGAATCGTAGTTTCCAATAAAGACGATATTCAGGTAAAAGAAATTGAAGCCTTAGATAAAGTAAAAGGATCTTTCTTCAATTCCGGACAGTACCAGATCATCCTCGGCACCGGACTGGTAAACCGAATCTATGATGAAGTCACAAAAATAACCGGAGACAGCGAGTCTGGCGGAGAGGTAAAAGAAGACGTCGTTTACGGAAACAAATTCCAGAGAATGATCCGTATGTTCTCTGACGTCTTTGTTCCGATCATTCCTGTCCTGGTCGCTACCGGACTTTTCATGGGACTTCGCGGACTGCTGACACAGGAAGCCGTGTTAAATGTATTCGGCCTTACCACCGACAGCATTCCCCAGTCTCTGCTGACTTTCACACAGATTCTGACTGATACGGCGTTTTCTTTCCTGCCTGCGCTGGTATGCTGGTCTACGTTCCGCAATTTTGGCGGAAGTCCGATCATCGGTATCGTCCTTGGTTTAATGCTTGTCAGCCCGAGCCTTCCAAGTTCTTATGATGTAGGTTCCGGAGCCGCAGAACCACTTGTATTCTTCGGCTTCCTCAGAGTCGCAGGCTATCAGGGTTCCGTGCTTCCTGCTTTCGTAACCGGAATCGTCACATCAAAATTTGAAAAATGGCTTCGCAAACATGTGCCGGACGCTATCGATCTGATCGTTACTCCTTTCGTTACGTTATTAGTCGGAATCCTGCTTGCACTCTTTGTCCTGGGACCAATCCTTCACTATGTGGAAAACGGCGTATTGTTCCTGGTAGAAAATCTCTTATTCCTTCCAATGGGAATCGACGGTCTGCTGTATGGATGCTTCGGACAGCTGCTTGGAATCTTTGGAATCCATCATATCCTGAACTTTCTGGAAATCAGCATGCTGGCACAGGACGGCTGGAACTATTTAAACCCGATCGGTACCTGCGGAAACGTCGCTCAGGCCGGCGCTGTTCTTGCAGTGGCTATCAAGGCAGTTTCCAATAAAACCAAACAGGTTGCCTACCCATCCTGCCTTTCCGCTCTGCTGGGGATCACAGAACCTGCCGTATTCGGTGTCAACTTAAGATTCGTAAAACCGTTTATCATGTCCATGATCGGCGGCGGTGTCGGCGGCTTCCTTGCTTCTATCTTCCACTTAAGAGCAACCGGAATGTCCATTACGGGAATTCCCGGAACCCTGCTTTACTTAAATGAACAGCTTCCGATTTACCTGCTTGTAAATGTAGTTTCCTTCGTGGTCGCTTTCGTGCTGACCTGGCTGTTCGGTTTTAATAAAAAAATGGAGAATGCGTAAATGAGTATTATATTTGATGAAAAACAGCAGATCCTGCATATAAAGAATAAGGCAGTCAGCTACATTATGGAAATCGTGGACGGGAAATATCTCGTCCACCGGTATTTGGGACCATCCGTCCGCAGTTATCACAAAACCGGAATCCCAAAGTATTTTAAAAGGGGCTATGCCACAGAACATGATATCAGTATCCCTCATGCTTCTTTTGATGATCTGCCCTTTGAATATCCTGTGCGGGAACACGGAGATTTCCGGATTCCGGCTTTCGCTGCAGAATCTGCTTCCGGCATTACATACTCAGACCTTCACTTCTCTTCTTTTGAAGTACAGAAAGGAAAACCTGGGATTCCAGGTCTTCCTTCTGTTTTTGCATCCGAAGAAGAATCTGAAACTTTGAAGATTATTTGTGAAGATTCCAAAGCCGGCATCCGGATATTCCTTTATTATTCTGTGATCGGGGATCTTGGCGTTCTTCTCCGGCATCAGGAAATTAAAAATACCGGAAAAAAACCTTTGAAGCTGCACAATGTCCAGAGCCTTTCTCTGGAACTCCCCGCCCAGCCTTATGACGTTTTGTCTCTCTACGGAAGCCACGCAAAAGAGGCTGAGAAAAACCGGTTTCCTCTTCATCACGGAATTCAGAGATTTGAAAGCCTCAGGGGAAGCAGCAGCCCGCAGAACCAGCCGTTTTTCGCTTTGATGTCTCCGGACACCTCCCAGGAACATGGCACAGTATATGGATTTCACTTTATTTACAGCGGCAATTTCCTGGCTCAGGCGGAATGTGATCAGTTCGGAAACGTCCGTGCCCAGATCGGGATCCATCCGGAAAATTTCTGCTGGACTCTTGAACCGGGAGAAACCTTTGCCTCACCGGAAGCCGTATTAAATTACAGTGATGAGGGACTCAATGGAATGAGCCATAACTTCCACCAGCTTTACCTGAACCATCTGATTCCTTCCCATTTTGCCCGCAGACCCCGTCCCGTTCTGCTGAATTCCTGGGAAGCCATGTACTGTGATGTAAGTCTGGAAAAAATCGAAACTCAGGCGGAACTGGCCAAAAAAGCCGGCATAGAACTCTTTGTACTGGATGACGGGTGGTTTCGCAGCGGAAATACTACCAGAACTTCCATGGGCGACTGGATCTGCAATGAAAACAAACTGCCGGGAGGCATCTCTGCCGCAGCCCGCATCGTGCATGAAAAAGGCCTCCAGTTTGGTCTCTGGTTTGAGCCGGAAGCCGTCGGCAAAGACAGCATTTTATATCAGGAGCACCCTGACTGGGTCATCCATGTGCCGGGATATTCCATGACCGAAGGACGGCATGAATATCTTCTGGATTTATCCCAGAAACCAGTCCGGGATTATATCAAACATGTGCTCCATTCTTATTTAAAGGACGGAGAGATTGACTACATCAAATGGGATATGAACCGTCCGCTTACAGACGTTAATTCTGTCCTGCTTGACCGGAACCATAAGGGAGAAACCAGCCATCGCTATATTCTCGGATTATACGACATTCTGAACTGGCTGAAACATACATATCCGGAACTTCTGGTAGAAGGATGCTCCAGCGGAGGCGCAAGATTTGATCCCGGCATGCTGTATTATGTGCCTCAGATCTGGGCCAGCGATAATACGGATGCTTACGACCGTATTTCCATCCAGGACGGATTCAGTCTTCTGTATCCGCCGTCTGCCATCAGCTCTCATGTGAGCATTACGCCGAACCATCAGACCGGCCGTTTTACATCCCTGGAAACAAGATATCGCACCGCCAGTCTGTTTACACTGGGATATGAACTTGACCTGACTCTATGCTCCTCTGAGGAGCTGAAAGAAATCAGGGATCAGATTCGTGACTGCAGGCAAATCCGCAGCGCGCTGATCCAGGGTGTATTTTATCGTCATACGTCCCCGGATGACAATCATCTGATGTGGTCTGTGGTAAGTGATACGGACTGTTTTATCTATATCATGCAGAAATTCCATGATCCGCTCCGCTCCCACGGCAGATTTCATCTCTGCGGACTGGATGCGGATTCTGACTATCAGAATGCTGATACCGGAGAAATTTTCAGCGGAGATGAACTGATGAAAATCGGAATCACCGTTCCTCTGGTCAAAGAAGATTTTCATGTGTTCTTCCTTCATTTTCAAAAAATGGAAATGAAGTGTTAACACTCTTTTGCATATAAAAACCTGACACAACGCCGAAAGGAGAATTTTTATGTTTTTCAGAAAAAAATCCAGAAAAAAAGAAACTGCACAGGAACCTGTCAAATCATTAAAAGCCATGATTTCCGGCGAGATCATTCCACTTGAAGACGTAGCGGATCCGGTTTTCTCATCCAAAGCCCTGGGAGAGGGAATCGCCATCCGTCCTGACGGGCAGGTTATCACCGCGCCATGTGCCGGAAAAATTTCCATGATCGCGGATACCCTTCACGCCATTGGCATCACTCTAAACAACGGCGCAGAGCTTATCATTCATGAAGGTCTGGATACCGTCTCCATGAACGGAGAAGGCTTCAAAGTAAAAGTTAAAAATGGAGAAGAAATCTCTCAGGGAACACCGATCCTTGAATTTGACAAGGCGCTGATTGAAGAAAAGGGATTTGCCGCAGACTGCATCCTGATCGTTACAAATTCCGATCAGTTCCCGGATCTTACCTTTACCACAGAACGTTCCGCCGTACAAAACGAAACAGAAATCTGCTCTTTCTAAATCGGATTTCAGGACTCTCCCTGCAGCGGAGAGTTCTTTTTTCTGTCCGGAGGTCTTTCTTTGACTCATTTCTGGTATAATAGAATCACAGCATGTATATGAAACTGAAAGGAGAATGTCTTTTATGAAAGTTTTATTAGTCAATGGAAGTTCCAGAGAAAAAGGCTGTACTTATACTGCTCTTAACGAAGTAGCCCGCTCTCTGGAAGAAGAAGGAATTGAAACTGAAATCGTTTTTATTGGAAACAAACCTCTGCCGGACTGTCTTGCCTGTGGAAAATGCGGGGAGACCGGCGAATGTGTATTCCACGACATTGCCAATGAACTGGTAGAAAAGGCCAAAACCTCCGATGGCTTTGTCTTTGGATCTCCGGTCTACTACGCTCATCCAAGCGGCAGACTTTTAACAGTTCTGGACCGTGCATTCTATTCCGGTTCCAGATATTTCGCTCATAAACCGGGAGCTGCTGTGTTAAGCGCCAGAAGAGCCGGCACCACTGCTTCCATGGATGTCATCAACAAATATTTTACCATTGCTTCCATGCCTGTAGTTTCTTCCACCTACTGGAATCATGTATACGGCAATGAACCGGAGGAAGTAATGCAGGATAAAGAAGGCCTTATGACCATGTACAACATTGGGAAAAATATGGCGTGGCTGCTGAAGTGTATCGAAAATGGAAAAGAAAACGGAATTCCGGTTCCGGAAAACAAGAAAATTGCAACAAACTTTATTCGATAGGCGATATACTGAAAATCATCAAAAAGTCAGGAGAACGGTCTCCGGACTCGTTCTCTTGACACTTTTTTTATTTTCTTCCATAATAAAGGCAGACATACCCACCAACATATAAGGAGAGATGCTTTATGAAACAATGTATGGACGCAGACAATCTTCACCGCCGTTTCAAAAAAATCATCGGTCAGGTTCAGGCCATTGACCGTATGGTCGATGAGGATATCCCATGCGAAGATATCCTGACTCAGATCAACGCCGCCAAATCTGCTCTCCACAAAGCAGGACAGGTGATTCTGGAAGGGCACATCCAGCACTGTGTCCGTGACGGAATCGAACACGGCGATGCCGATGAGACAATCGCCAAATTTACAAAAGCTGTGGAACAGTTCGCAAATATGAAATAAATCATGGATTCGATCAGAAAACTGTCATAAGGCAGTTTTCTTTTTTCTTCTCTTGACATACCTGTACCCCCATAGGTATACTAAAATCATACACAGCAGATACCCCGCAGGGTATAGAAAGGAGTCTTACACTGTGAAGAAATTAGAAGCATTCCTGGAATGGGGCGGCATGAAAAAAGATATTGCTTTCCTTATCATCTCCGGAATCGCATTAATGATCAGTATTTTTGATTTGATCCCTCTGCCTTTTGACGCGGCGTGGATCGCAATTATTTTATGTGGTATTCCTATCATTTTGGAGGCCGTCATTGGTCTCGTGACAGAATTTGATATCAAAGCGGATGTCCTTGTCTCCATCGCTTTGATTGCCTCTGTTTTCATCGGCGAGGATTTTGCCGCCGGTGAAGTGGCCTTTATCATGCAGCTGGGCGCCATGCTGGAAGACATTACCGTTGCCAGAGCCCGCGCAGGAATCGAGAAACTGGTTCATCTGACGCCCCGGACTGCCCGAAGGCTCTCAGACAGCAGCGAAGAAATCATTCCCGCGGATCAGGTTCAGGTAGGGGATATCCTCCGGGTTCTTCCGGGAGAATCCATTCCTGTGGACGGAGTGATCATTTCCGGACAGACCTCCATCAACCAGGCAGTTATGACCGGAGAATCCATGCCGGTAGATAAGACGGCGGGAGATTCTGTATCCAGCGGAACCGTCAATCAATTTGGTTCCTTCGACATGAAGGCATCCAGAGTGGGAGAAGACAGTTCCATCCAGCGTATGATCCGTCTGGTCCAGTCCGCTGACGCAGATAAGGCAAAGATTGTCGGTATCGCAGACCGGTGGGCTACCTGGATCGTTGTGATCGCTTTGAGCGCCGCGGTCCTCACATGGCTGATTTCCGGCCAGATCATCCGGGCCGTGACCATTCTTGTTGTTTTCTGCCCGTGTGCTCTCGTTCTGGCAACCCCAACCGCTATTATGGCAGCCATAGGAAATACGACAAAACACGGATTCCTTGTCCGGGAAGGGGATGCTCTGGAGCGGCTGGCTTCTGTTTCCCGGATTACCTTTGACAAGACCGGCACACTGACTTACGGCACTCCTCAGGTTACCTCTGTTTCCTGCCTTTCCGGTCAGTACAGCCGTGAAGAACTATATGAATACACAGCAGGCGCGGAGCTTCGTTCTGAACACCCGATCGGAAAAGCGATTCTGCAATGTTATGCCAGAGAATCCGGGGCATCCGCTCCGGAACCGGAAGACTTTCAGATGCTTCCCGGCCGCGGCGTCCGGGCTCATGTAAAAGGCTGTGATGTGATTGCCGGCAATCTGAAACTGATGGAAGATTTTCAGATTGCCCTTCCGTCTCAATTAGCACAGATCATTTCACAATACTCTGAAACCGGCTCTACCCTTGTATTTACTGCCATTAACGGAAAACTGGCAGGCTTCCTCGCTCTCGCGGATACCCTGAGAGAAGATGCTTCCGCCGTCATTCAGGGAGTCAAAGAAACCGGTATTTCCCCGGTGCTGCTGACCGGAGATCATGAAAATACAGCCCGGTATATTGCCGGTGAACTCCAGATTGATGAAATCTGCGCCAACTGCCTTCCGGAAGACAAACTTGCCTTTATCGACCGGTGTCAGACAAAGAATCAGCAGGTCTGCATGATCGGAGACGGTATCAATGACGCTCCGTCGCTCAAACGTGCCTTCGTCGGCATCGCCATGGGCGGCATTGGCAGTGACATTGCCGTGGACGCTGCCGATATCGCACTGGTCAATGACGATATCCGGGAACTTCCGCATCTGCTGCGGCTTTCCAAACGGATGATGACGACGATAAAATGTAATCTCACTTTCTCCATGACCCTGAATTTTATCGCCATTGTTCTGGCAATTACAGGAATCCTGAATCCGGTCGTCGGAGCCCTGGTCCATAATGCGGGATCTGTCCTGGTCATCGCTAATTCTGCGCTTCTGCTGCGCTGGGAAAAATGAAAATTATTTCTCTGATATACAACAGGCCATCTGAAGTAAATGATACACCTCTGATGGCTTGTTTTTCTCTTATATTTATCTCCTCTTTCTGTATTTCATGCGGTACCGGCACAAAATGACTGCCGTGATGATCACGATCGCAGCTCCCGAAATGAAGAACCAGCGGTCCACGCCTGTCTTCTCTGCGATCGGACTGCTGAATAACAGTCCCACCGGCATGGTCACCGATGAAATCAGTGTCAGAACAGAAAACGCCCGTCCCATTTTTTCCGGAGCTGCTGTTTCCTGAATATAAGCTGTCAGCGGAATCGTGTGTACATTTCCGGACGCACCCAGTCCCGTGCAGCACAATGCAAACACAGCCCATCCGATCATCACAGGCGGAACCAGGCCGCAGACAGCAGACATCATTCCCATACCGAACAAGCCGATGAAAGATGTTCTGATCTTTCTTTTTATCTTTAATACGCTGGAAAATAACAGCGATGAAACCATCATCCCCACTGCAAATGCAAGCTCTACCGCACTGCCGTACATAGCGGATAAGTCAAAATAATCGCTGGTCATCAGCGGGTAGAAGGAAGACAGCGGCGCATAGAAAAACATACAGAACGCCTCTGCAGTTACCAGATACAGCAGTTTTTTGTCCTCTCTGAAAATCTGGACTCCTTCTTTGAATTCTTCCAGCATTCCGGATTTTTTTGTTTCTTTCCGTTCCAGTTTCGGAATCTTTACCACAGCCAGTGCAGCGCTGGCAAAGACCGCTCCGACAACATCACTCAGCAGAACAACGGACATCGGAAATATGGCATAAAGTGAAGCTCCGATCACCGGTCCGAACAAAAATGCTCCCGCATTCAGCAGCTGCATCCATCCATTGGTCTTTATCAGCTGATCTTCCGGTACCAGCTGCGGTATGATGGACTGGATCGCCGGCTGCTGAAACGTACTTCCGATTCCTCTGACGCACAGCATCACGAATACCGTCCATACCGGCAGGTCAAACACCGATAGTAAAAACGCATATAGCATCGCAGTGATTCCCATTCCCATATCGGAAACAATGGAAATCGCTTTTCGGTTCAGCCGGTCTGCCATAATTCCCGCCAGAGGACTCAGCAGCGACATGGGCAGATACGCCACAAGTCCCGATATTCCCAGCATCAGCGGTGATGATGTTTTCTCGGCGAGCCACCAGATCAGCGCAAACTGCACGCCGTGGCTTCCCAGCATGGAAACTGCCTGTCCCAGTGCGATCATCGTAAATTGTAATTTCCATTTTTCTTTTTTCAGCATTGTAATTATCCTTTCTTTTGGTATCTTCCTGTCTGGTCTTCATCAATTCAAAAGGACAATTTTTTCTTTTACGGCGGAATCAGGCACCATCTTCCTGCAGCAGTCAGTTCTGCCCGGAAACTTTTTACCTCATAGGAAATTGCTTTCCTATGAGGTAAAAAACGGACAGTTCCGATGAACTGTCCGCATCCATATCTTACATATCTTCTGCCTCCGCAGGCGGCAGAAAAGCACACAAAATTACCAGACGCGTCTGCGCCTGAAAAGATCAGCTCTGTGCATCTATCTGCAAAATAAGTACAACAAAAACACCCCACCATAAAATCAATGAGTCATCTAATTTATTGTCCTTTTCTTAGCAAATAGACGTCATCAAGCCATCTCCCTTCCTTTTAACACTGCCCACATCTTAGCATAGAACAATCTATATGTAAATGATAAACTTTTATCTTAATACAGAAGCTTGCTTCCCTTCTCACAGAGTTCATATATCTCGTCATACTTTTCTTCAATCAAAGGATTCAGTTCCTTCGTTTTCTTTCTGACGGTTCTCCGGTAGACAAAAACCGGCAGAATCCATCCGATAAATCCCGGCACTGCCAGAAGAATGCACAGCAGAATCTGCGGAGTCTGTGCCGTCACTGCAAATGTTGATCCTGCCATAAATGCAGTTCCGATCAGCGCGACGATCAGCGCATACACCGTCGCGGCTGAAGTTTTGGATTTTTCCAAAGACGCAATTTCCTCGATACAGGCTTCAAAGTTTCTCTGAAGCCTTGTCAGCTCCATCTTGTTGACAATCTTCCGGTTTCGTTTCATTCGGATGACTGTCTTCGTTTCTTTGCCTGGCTTTTTCTTCTCATAAAATGCCGGAAGATTTTCATCCATTCCACAGCCGGTATCTCTGACTGAAATCCTGACATAGTCCTCCTCTGATTCCTGACAGATGGAAATCATACCGCCCTGATCCGTAAATTTAATGGCATTGGAAATCAGATTATTCCATACCAGTTCCAGGAGACTGCAGTCACCGTAAATATATGCCCGGTCTTCCAAATCCACATCTCTTTTGCTCTGCCTTTTTTCGAATTTCTTCTTCTCCACATTTTCATCATACCATATTTTCATTTTCTTTGTCCTTTTCCACTTTTATCTTACTTCTGATTTGTTTCCATATTATGATTCTTTTGTTTCTAAATTATTAAAATCATGCTATAATAGTAGACGGGACTCGAAGTCCACAAACCTTACAGGAGAACACTATGAATTTGCAGAATGAGAAGGATATTAAAATTGCCTTTTTTGATATTGACGGTACTCTGATCGATATGAACCGGAAAGTCATTTCAGACCAAATGCTGGAATGTCTGATCCGTTTAAAAGAGAATCATGTGATTCTCTGTATCGCCACCGGCAGACCGCCGGTCAGCGTACCGCATTTTCCGGGAATCGAATTTGACGCTTTCCTGACATTCAACGCATCTTACTGTTTTACCAAAGATGCGGTCATCTTAAGCAATCCGATTCCTGCTTCCGATGTACAGCAGATCATTAAAAACGCCGCATCCATCGGCCGTCCTGTTGCTCTTGCCAGCAAAGACCGGATGGGATCCAACGGTATAGATGATGATCTTACAGACTATTTTGCGATTTCCAAACAGACCATTGATGTGGCAGAAGATTTCGACACCTTTGCGCAGGATGAGATTTACCAGATTATGCTGGGCTGCCGCGCAGAAGATCATGACCTGCTTGTAAAGAACGCGCCGGGTGCAAAAGTAACAGCCTGGTGGGACCGTGCCGCAGACATCATCCCTTCCAACGGCGGCAAGGGTATGGGAGTCGGAAAAATATTGTCCTACTATGGACTAACGAAAGATCAGGCAGTCGCCTTCGGCGACGGCTCCAATGACATTGAAATGCTGGAAGCTGCAGGCACCGGCGTTGCCATGGGCAATGCCACAGAAAATGTGAAAAAAATTGCCGATGTCGTCTGTGGTTCCGTTGCGGATGAAGGCATTTATCATTACTGCCTGGATCATCACCTGATTTAAATCATTTTGACTCTATTCATTTTTTTCATATGGCCGGATATCATTTTTCATAATGGTGTCCGGCTTCCTTTATGTTCTTTTCTCTCTGTTCTCTGCGCTGCTCCTGTTCTTCCTCCAATCTCATTTTTGCTTCTTCAACCGTTTCTCCATCTTTTGTCAAAAACTGATCCACAAAGGAATCTTCGATTTCTTTATATTTTCCTACAACGCTTTCTTCCATTTTCTTATATCCGCCGACTGCGCCGTTTTCAATCTTTTTGTATCCTCCGACTACTTTATCTGCGATTTTCTGATTTGCTTTTACTAATTTTGATTTTGCCATATTGCAACACTCCATTTCTTTCTTGTTTTCTTCTGACTACATTTATGAATCCTATTCTTATTTTGTTGCTGTTTTATTCCCGTTTTGTTGCTGATATGTTAATTACCTGCTTTTTCTTAAAATCTTCTGATCAAATAAAGAAGGACCCAGCCTTTACAGATCAGATCCTTCTTTCAGTATCTCTTTTATTTCCGGAATGGTTTTCTTCTCACTCCTCAGCTTCATAATATAGGAAATCCGCTCTACGCTTTCCTCTCTCCTGTACCGCCTTGTCATATTTTCCTCCGCCTGTTCAAAGGGGAGGATTCCTTCTTCTGTATAAAATTTCAGAGTACTGTACCTTACATTGGTCAGCCGTACTAATTCACCAATCGTCACGTACTCTGATGCCTCAATCACTTCCATGCTCCTTCGTCTGGACATAGAAAAAAATCTCCCTTCACACTTAATGCGCTGCCGCTCCTGTCGCAATGATACACGCAATCAGTATCTCTATATGTTCTGTCATCTCTTTTATTTCCTGGCCCCAGCTGCTCTCCCGGATTTCCTGCATTCTGTTTTTCAGCTCTTTCTGCTCAAATTTTGAGAAATATTCTTTGAGACAATTGGCCTTATCCAGCAGAGCCGTCAGAATCACAACATCCTCCGTAATCTCACCGTCTTCCAGAAGTTCCGCCCGGATTTTCTCAACCACCGCAGTGCGGGCTTCTTTGGACGGAGCATACTCCTCTTTCTTATTGATCAGGCCTACCTGCACCTGCGTCATCATGCCGCTCTCCTTCAGAGAATCTTTTACAGAATGAACCAGCGCCTTCATTGCCTTGTCGGTAAATGTAATCATATAATTATCGATGACTTTCTCAATCTTAACCACTTTCTCTGCATGGATTTCTTCATAGAGAGGCTTTAAATACGCCATCTCTTCCGGCAGTTCTTTCAGAACTTTTATTGTCTTCTGATCCATGGAAATACAGCCTTCCAGCTGAAGCTCCATCAATCCGGCTCCCACAAAGCAGGCTGACAGATTCAGATTATAACTGGAAAGCCTGCCTTTATCATTCAATGCACAAACAAGGTATTCCTGTGTAATGGATAAATCTTTCATAGGGACCTCCCTCTCAGCACATGCTGCTTACTACTTATTACTTACTACTTACGATTTAATCATACTGTGCTTTGAGGGAAATGTCAAGAAGGAGATTTATGGAATTACTCCAGTTCTTCGTTCGGTGTGGACGCCACTTTTTTAATTTCTTCACTGATTTCTTTTACCTTATCAGACGGCTCATATTTTTCATCGTTAAAAAGATAATTGTGCAGCGCCTGGGCATTGCTCTCCAGTGTGACCGGTACTGCATACCATGTTCCTTCAATAGTACCGCCCCACAATTTATTCGGAAAGCCCTTCGTTTCTTCCATGTTATATTTTGCAAGATATGACAAAATTTCTATGACTTCTCCAGAAGAATAATTGGTTCCGATTTTATCCATCATATCTTTGGCGATTCCCAGAAGTTTTACTGTATTTTGCTGCTTTGCCGCTTCAAACATTTTCAGCAGAACCGTTCTCTGCCGCTCTGCACGCTTGTAATCTCCGCCGGCCGTATATCGGATCCGTGAATAAGCAACCGCCTGGACACCATCCACTTTCTGCGTTCCGGTGTTACTGATATGACTGGAATTTGTGTTTTCTACTTTATTGATTTCATCAATATATTTATTAATATACCGCAGCTCTTCTGATGTAATATCCAGTTCGATTCCACCAATATCATCAATTACTTCCGCTACGTTTCCAAAGTTCACAGTAATATATTTCTCAATATTTAAGTCAAAATTTCGATTCACCGTATCCATGGCAAAAACAGGGCCGCCATAAGCATGCGCATGTGTGATTTTATCTAAACCATGACCGTCAATATCTACATAGGTATCGCGGTAAATAGACGCCACTTTTATTTCTTTTGTTTCATGATCGACATTTGCTACCATAATGGAATCGGACCGGGTTCCCTTACCAAGATCTCCTGAGCGGGAATCCACACCAAAAATTACAAACGTCTCAGAGCCTTCTGTCTGTTCCTCATATTGTTCCGTAGACGCTGCCGCATTCATGGCATCTTCTTTTTCCTGCGCCTCCTTATTTTCGGAAAAGAACAGTATTTTTACGATAACTGCTGCCAATGCAACAATTGCCAAAGCTAAAATAATACCGATGATTTTCTTTTTATTTCTTTTTCCTTCCACCGGATCCGCCTCCTCTTATTTTAAGTCTGTCTCTTATTGTTTTCGTTTTTTCTTCTCCATAATAGCCGTATCCATATTTATAATTTCCGTATACTCCGGTTCTTTCATCTACTTTATTCAGCACTGCGCCAAGAATACGGATATTGCCTTTCTTTAACTGATTCACAACATCCTGAATAATCCGGCGTTTGATCACGCCCTGTTCGATGACCACAACAGTACCATCCGTATGCTGGCCGATAATAACTGCATCAATGACCAGCCCCAGCGGCGGTGCATCCACAATGACAAAATCAAACCAGCTGCGCATCCTTTTCATAAATTTATCAAACAATTCCGAATTCAGCAGGCTCGTAGGATCCGGCGACAAAGGGCCGGCCACCGTTATGTAAAATCCTTCCAGATCCGTCTCATAAATAACTTCTCCTTCTCCAGCCTGTCCTGTGAGATAATGACTGAATCCTTTGTCAATTCCCTCCATACGATATTTCGCCGCCATAACCGATTTTCTTAAATCACAGTCCACCAGCAAAATTTTCTTTCCATTCTCTGCCATAGTTCTTGCCAGATTAAATGCCACTGAACTTTTTCCTTCATTCGGCACACTGCTGGTCACAGTAATCATTTGTATTCCATCTCCGGAAAATGCCAGATTTGTTTTTAATTGATTGAGTCCTTCTGCCATTAAATAATCAGACATCTCCGGCAGCTGCATTTTTATCTTTTTCATTGCCATCATTACTGCACCCTCCTAACCTTCTTCGTACGTTTCTTCTCTCCGCTTGCCAGTGGCAGTTTTGCCAGGGTATTAATTCCGAGATACTTCTCAATATCATCTTCTCTTCGAATGGTATCATTCATAATAAATTGTATAATAAACACCCCTGCAGATAATATGAGTCCAAGAAGACCGCCGATGGCAACATTCCTTAACATACTCGGGCTGTCAGGTTCGTCGGCCAGATAAGCATCCTCGATAATCGTCGGCGCTTTTACATCCATTTTGGACGATACCGTATCCGCTGTCACTTCTGCAAGTTCCTGCGTGATTTCCATGGCTTCTTCAGGATCCGGATCACTGACGCTGATTTCCATAATTCGCGTGTCCGTGGGATTTTCAACGGTAATCTTGTCCAGCATTTCCTCATAATCTAAATCAAGTCCCAGATTATCAATCACTTTATTGACGACACCTCTTGTTGTCACGATTTCCATATAGTCCTGGGTAAGCTGAGTTCCCATTGTCAGATTTGTCAATTGTGACAGATCTGTACTGGATATCACATACAGCTGCGCCGTAGAAGAATACATTGGCGTAATCATGAACCTTGTGACTCCAGCAGAAACCGCGATAAATATAACTGTCGTTGCCAGAATGACCAGGATCTTACTCTTCAGTACCTCAAACAACTCTTTCAAATCGATTTCAATTTCATCATTTTCTAACTCGTGCATAATTGTTCTCCTTATATGTACTTTCCTTCAATTACTTTATCTATGTTTTGTTCAAAAGAATATCCGGCCATTTTTTTATGAATGGCTTCCATTCCTTCCCGCATATTCGGGCAGCGTCTGCTCAGATCGTGACAGTCACTGGCAACAAAACAAACTAAACCGGCTTTCAAAAGTTTCATGCAAAATGCAGTTCTTCTGTTAAATATTGTTCCGGTAAAGCTCTCCGCATTTATTTGAAGATACGCCCCTGCTTTCACAAGTTCCCTGGCTCTCTCCATTTGATTCAAAACCGCATCATACCGTTCCACATGTGCAATGATTGGCAGGTATCCGGCGTAAATCATATCCTGCACTGCTTTGAAAATAGAAGAATAGGAATCTCCTGTTCCAAACTCAACTAATATGTATTTACTGCCTGCCATGGTAAGGGCTCTTCCTTCTTTTAAATCCTGTATCGTATTCCTCTGATAATATAATTCGCTTCCCAGATACAACCGGATGTTAGGATAATATTTCTTTGTCTCCTGCTGTATCTCCCGGAATCTCGTTTCCAGAAGTTCCCGGTCCGGATATCCGAACTTTGGTCCATAGTGCGGTGTCAGGAAAATCCTTTTAACACCCTGTCTGCGTTCCACCATAATCAGGCGGATGGAATCCTTCAAACTGCGGGCACCGTCGTCCACACCATATAAAATATGTGTATGCATGTCTGTGATGTAATCCATTGTCAGTCCTTTCTCCGCTGAATAAGCGGGTTTTATTGATATTTCTAACCAATATCAATTTATTTAAACATTATCTCATTAAATAATATATTTATTAAGTAAGCTTCCGATTTCTTTTAATGATTATTTAAATAATCTCTCAATACAAATCAGAGTACAATTCCTCCCTGTATACCCCATCTGCAATTAATTTTTTAAAACTTTTGGCAAAATTCTTATTTTTATGACGGAAATAATAGTTTTCCGCTCTGTACCTGAAAAGCCAACCACAAATATCATACACCCATCTAACAGTACTATAATTCCAGTCTCTATTAAAAATTTTAGAAAGCCTATATTGATAAAAACAAAGTTAACAAGAGCTGCCACCACAACGCATATGACTGTAGTTATAATTACTCTAGCAGCAACATTTAAAATAAAATCCTTCCACTTCAAACCATATGTCTTTGACTGCCACACAAGAGATAACATAATCAAAAATCTTATAATTATTATGACAATATATACGTATACAGGAGTAATCCCCAAACTCAACAAGCAATAATTAATTGGTATACTAAGTATACACATTGATGACATCACAATTTCATAGGTCTTAATCTTTCCCGTTGCAAGCATACCGTAAAGTAAGGGGTTATTAAGCGCAGCAATCAATGAATCTATTAAGGTAAAAACGACAAACAAATTAGTATAGGCCGGAACCTCTCCCAGCCATACCTCAAGCACATAATCAATATTCTTGATTAAAGGAACACTTAAAATCAACATCAAAAAATAGCAAACTCTGCAGCTCCTAAATATCAGTGTTCTCATCTCAGCAAGCTGATCCGTAGCCTTTAGCTTAGTAATCTCCGGCTGAGTAGCCTGCATAAAATTATTAACAAAACTCTGTACTGCATTGTTTACATTCTGAGCAATGCCTCGTGCCGCATTAACTGTAGTGCCTCCGAAAAGGTTGAGAATTATGTTCGTTCCCTGATCCCGAAGAACCACTGCTCCGTTTCCCAAAAGTGCCCATCCCACAAAGGACATCATTTCCTTTAACATGCTCCTATGTACTTTGAGTCTAAATTTACATCCTGTAAAATTTTTATTACAGTAAATTGAATAGCAAAGCCTGACTATAGCAGCGGTAAGTACAGTAAGAAAACTATAAGTAATCAATTTATCAATCGGTGAAACAACAATGGCAAATGAAATAAGCAGTTTCATTATAGCCTCAAAGATAGCTATATAAGCATATGCCTTCATATGCTCATGGGCTACTATCAGAGCATTATACGGAACGCTTATCAGATTGATGAAGAAGGAAATTGCGGAAAATGCCAATACCCATAGAGCCGCCCCAGTTCTTCCCTCCGGGAGTACCATAATATTCGTAACATACCATACACCTACCGTAGCCAGTAGAAGTACAATAAATAATCCCATACAGCACTGAACCATAAGTGCTGTTGAAAAAAGCTCTCCTACCTTTTCCTCATTGTCCTCACCAATCACATAAGCCATAAATCTTGATATGGCTACAGTGAAAGCTCCAGATATCACATTGAACATAGTAACAAATCCACCTACAACATTGTAAATACCATAATCATCTGCACCTAAAGTTTGTAATACAACTCTGGATGTGTATAGCGATATCACCATGATAAGAACCTGCCTCATATAGAGGATAATTGTATTTTTTGCTATCTTTTTACTGTCTGCCTGAAACGCCATAAATAATATTTATAGAACTTCTGCCTAAAATAAGAGAAAAAGCTCTATCTCCTTTCCATCACTGCTTCTTTTCTAGAACCAATCATAAATTTCCATTTTCACAAGTTTCGGAGCATAATAACCCAAGTTGGTTGATCACCTCTTTACCGTCTCTCATACCACATGCTGAAAATCTTCTTCCTATAGATTTATCTAGGTCAATCACATAACTTATAATAGCAAACAGGCTATCATTTATTTGTATCTGCTGTATAAAACTCTGGACGATAGACTGTCTGATGCTCAATAGCATCTTTGTATATTTCCACTACATCTCTCCATTTCATATCATCATCGCCATAAATCAAAGTGGTTTTCATGTGTTTCGACATCTTTTGGAAATATAAGCGACCTGCTAAAGAGTATCTCTATAAGCCAATTTTCAAATTCCAATTCGCCGAGCCGAAGCCCTTTTGAATTATATGTTATATAGAATCTGATGATTGTCCAATTTCTCATATCAAAATTAAACAACATATTTTCAGATCTTGCTTTTGCAGGTGTATACTCATCTGTTTTGAGATAATCAATATCTTTGCAGATATTCAAAAATTTTGACGAATTCTTAGTAATGATCTCTTTACTGTCCTCATACATTCGCACAGCGTCGAGAAATATATACTTTTTAGTCAATTTAGATAAAAATATTACAGAGCCGTCACTCGTTAGGCAAGCATATCACATTGTCAACTTTATTAAATCTGCAGGATTAATTATGTAGCGTAATCGTCCCACTTCCGCCGGTCATATAGAAGGTATCCCCCACAATGAGATTTCCCATATCACTCACCATAAACACAGCAAGCTGGGCAATCTCTTCCGGCATGGCATATCTACCCAATGGAGATGTTTCATTATAGATGGAATCACCTTCAAACTTGCCCAACATCGGTGTTGCCACAGGGCCGGGAGCGATAGCATTTACCACAATTCCGTACGGCAATAGTGCGTCAGCCAATCCCAGAGTCAATCCTCTCACAGCCCACTTGGACATTTGATAAGGTGTCCATGCAGGACGTAGCGCTGACGATGAAGTAACGTTGAGAATATGCCCTTTAATCTTTTTCTCTATCATCATTTTCGCAACTGTCTGGCTCATAAAATATGTACCTTTTGCATTTACATTCATGATAGAATCATATTCCTTCTCAGATATATGATAAAAATCTGAATGCGATACCAGACCAGCAGAATTTACCAGTATATCTATCTTCCCTGTGGAAGACATATCGGCAACAAGGCGTACTTTTTCGGGCATTGAATCTACATCAGTAACATCAATAATTAAATAGCGTGCCCTGCCTCCCGATAATTTCTCACAGTATTGGGAAAGTTTTTTTTCGTTTGTTCCAGCGATGATGACCTCACAATCCTGTTGTAAAAAAGCCTTGGCGACGGCAAATCCAATGCCACCACTACCACCTGTAATAAGCGCGGTTTTCCCTTTAAGAAGATGTTGTCCATTTATCGGTTGATAGATGGGTACCATTTCTTTGGCCTTGAAAAAGCGTATCATGTTTTTAATTTTTGTTTTAACTCCCATAGTTTCTATTCAGCCTAATTAAAACCAGACTTTTCCTTTCTTTAATTTTCTGCCTAAATACCATTTAAAATTTTATTTATATCCGGGCAAAGTTTTCTTTTTGTATCAATATGCTAAAAAATATAAATTTCAAAGAGACGTCTCCAATGTAAATCAATGACCTGTTACTCTTCACCATATTTAACTTTTTTCTCTTTGACAAAAAGAATTTTTCTTTGAATCCCTGACCAATAATTCATCATCAATGATATTATTGTTAAAGAATGTAACATGGCAACAAGGCTAATCTATAGATATCGAGAATATCCAAATAAAATAGTGCTATAACACATATATAAATTTTACTTATGAATCGAGACTAAATCGATATATATATCAGACAGTCCAAAAGACTTACCCATACGACATTTTTCAAAAATTCTTACTTCTTTATAATTTTTTTCAACATAGTTACACCTTTATCTCCTAGCAGTTCTTTTACAGCACTTTTTGCTACCGTTTTGGTTGAAACTTCGATATGAAAAAGAATATTTAGTGCATCGCTCTCATCTTTAGAATCTGTAAAAATCTCAAATATAATGGGATGTTTCTTTATATCATTCTCCAGAAAAATATTGATTTTATCCAAGTATTCTTCTTTTGTTTCGGCGCATAAGTAATCAAACCCTAAATCCTCTGAATAGTGACGTATCAAATCGCGTGACTGTTTTCCAAAATGGCCATAAGCAGCCATATATTCATCTGCATCTTTACCAAAACATGCAGCAGGATGATTATAGTTTCTAAACTCTGTTCCTCTGCCATTATTTATAATCATTAAACGAATATTATTGCTGATATGGCGATTACCCAAAGCATTCATATCATAAAAGAATGCCAGATCCCCTATCACACCAATAAAAAGTTTCTGTGGAGTTGCTAAAGCTGATCCTAACAAGGTAGATACGAGCCCGTCAATTCCGAATCCTCCTGTGTTTGAAAAAATATTAATATTTTTCTCATGATTGATATTAAATAAGCTCCATGAACGTAAAGAATTTAAAATACCTAAATGCAGTTCACAATTACTTGGCAATCTTCCAACCGTATTTTTTGCAATCCACGGATTTGAAAACGGTAACTCCGGAATTTTATTTTCTAAATTAATACATTCTTGATAAAATTCGCTATAATAGCTGGTATCCATAATGGAATTCTGATTCAATTCACAATAATGTTCAAAAAAATCAATTTCTTTCATTTCGAAGACATTAGTCAACTCCTTAAATGTATCTCTGACCTCACCATCTGGATGGACACGCCATACTTCTCTCATTTTAATTTTAATTCCCCCACCAAATCCTAATACACCTCCAATATGTATCATTATATCTGGTTCAAGTAATGGAGAACTCCTTCCATCCTGATTAACAAATAAACTAGGATAAATTCCGTATTTCCCACGATAATTACTGATATGTTCACAAATAACAGTCGCATTATACTTTTCGCAGAACAAATCGACAGCATCAGTAAGCTGCTGTGACCAACAAGCATGCGTACCAACATTAATTAATATCTTCTTACCAATCAAAGACGGCATATCGTCATTTAAGAAATAACGACGAATACCTTTAACTTTAGGTAATTCGCGTATAGAAAAGTCTTTACTATAGGTGGTAACCAAATTAATATGGACTGGTCCGCCTCCATGACGACGAAGCTCTAATAAAGCATCATTAATCAAAACTTGCATTGCCCACTCATCTTCTTGATCATGTACAACATCTACTTGGATACTTTTTTTCACCATATCATTCATCTGATTTGTCCGATCTATAACTTGGGGCATCAGTTGTCTCACTCGCCCTACATGCTGTGTTGATGTAATCGCTAATATGGGTAAATTACTATAAAATGCCTCAGTTAAACCAGAAGCATAATTTCTTGAAGCGGTTGCTCCTGTACATGAAAGGGCAACGGGTTCGCCGCTTTCTCTGGCCAAACCACAAGCAATATATGCGGCAGAACGTTCATCTACAGAGCTATATATTTCAAAATAAGGGTCACTTTGTAAGCTTCCAATTAAGGTAATATTAGTTGTTCCCGGACTTGCAACAACTTTTTTAACACCGTGAAATTTCATTAGTGCAATGAGAATCTGTGTATGCTTCTCATCTGTATAAAACTTATCCATTTACTGCTAAACTCCTTTCGTAACACATAGAGATTTTTCAAGATATTGAATACCTCTTATGCGTAGTCGATTAATATTAGCTGAAAGATTTTCTTTTTCTTCACCAGTCCACTCAAAATCTTCATTTAGATTTTCAGTAAAACGATTAGGTATATGCAACTCTTCGACTAAGTCAAAAATTCTTGAATTCATTGAATTTTTATCATGTAAGCTAAACCTAGGTAAAACGTAAAAGGGTGTCCTATAAATAGCTGAAAAAGCTGCTGCATGAAACGAATCTGTTAATACAAGTGAAGCATTAGCTATATTGTTAAGGAAATCCTCTACCCCTAACGGTGAACAAATTTTGTTTTGATGTTTTTTTTCCCATTTATATTGAGAAAAACTCAAATGTGAAGCAAATATAATCTTTATTCCAAGCTTTTTTGAAAATGCTAAAGCTTTTTCACGATTAACAACATCCTCTCCTAAAAAATACCCAAAGATAAAAGTTTCTGTGCTACTCTTTGATCGAACAAATTTCTTCCATTCGGATTCTTCCAATAAAAAAACTGGATCCGGCATATATTGAACATCTAACTGTGGGTAGATTCGGTTTAACATATCTGCTGATTTCTTCTCACGTACTGATATGGCAGAAAAATCTTTAACATACTTTCTTATATATTCAACTTGATCTGTCGTCAAGTTATCCCTTGCAATACTCGCAGCATATGAAATTTTAATCTTACTATTCGGTACAAAATTTAGAAATAATGTAGGTTGCCATCCCACCGGATTCCAAATTTGATCACTACCACATACAAATATATTATATTCGTGTATGAGATTAGAAATAGTTTTTGCTGTGACTACACGTGTATGTGAAATAGAGTTAGCAAATTTATTCATTTTCTTTATTGTTTTTCTAAATTTTATACGCCATGGCAATATTTTAATAAAATGTCCAATTTCTACAAATGAGAGCAAGAAAGATGGATATTGAGATGAATAGCCACTCCTAAGCTGATAACTAATCTGATCCGCATATCCAAAAGCCTTACTCAATACCATTTGAAGTGCATACGCTTGTAACAATCCGCCATAATTATAATTGTGATAATACAGCGTTAATATCGCTATTTTGTATCTATTCTTCACTATATTTCCATCCTTTCTGTTTACCCTATTAAAATTTAGGTTTTAATTAAATAAATTAAAAATGAATAAATAAATTATTTTTTAATATTGGCAAAACAATAGTAGGTATAAGGGAACGTAAAAGGCGAATCCAAATAATTCCGATTGTATATAATAACAATCCTATAATAACAATTAAATTGTGTTTTGATATTTTATTAATATAGAATTTATTTGAATCTATTAAATTTAATACCAATAGTAAATTTAGAATAACCATACCCTCTTGTAACCTATAAACTTCTCCTGTATATCGCACAACAACACTCAATGTAAAAAGTATGGAAATGTTACATCTCATCAATAAACCGGCTTGTTTCGATTCAGTAACAGTTTTGTTATGTCTAAGCAAATATGCGGCCAAAATTATAAAAATAATTGATGTAAATATTATGCCTATTAAATTACCGTATTGCCTAGCAGAAGAAAGTTGATAAGCCTCCGAAAAATAAGCACTTATCCTTGTCCCGCCGCCAAAAATATTTATTATTCGTAAAATATTTTCTGGAGAAAACACAAATAATATTAATATATTAGAAATAAAAGCAAACATAATATTAAATTTAACACTCATTTTCTTTGCAATCAAAAGGACCAACCACCCAATACTTGCGGTGTGAATACAAGAAGCTACTACAACAGTACATATATATTTAATATCATTACTTGTTAATTTTAACTTTTTGTCCTTAATCGGTTCATTATCTTGAATAATATATCGAAGCCCCCAAATAAAAATCGAGGTTGCGAGTGCGCTTCTCATCTGAGCAATATGCAATGGAAATGGGAACAGGAAATATAATGCAACAACTATATTGGGATATGTTCCATACTTCCATATTGTAGAAAAGATCAATATTAATTGTACAAAAGTGATTATAACTTTAAATTCAACAAAACTCATTCCTAAATTATTGCATAATAAAATTATCCAAAAATATAAGAATTCAGTAGTTAAAGACCATATCGATGGATTATTATATCGGCTAATGTAAATACTCTCATCTGCTATGCCATATGTTCCGGCCATTAATAACCACATCCAGAAAAAAGTCACTAAATACAATAATTTTGACTTTTTCAGAACCAAATTTAATATAACTATCACAACGGACATTACACCAATTAACATCTTATTATCTCCTAATTCAGGTTATTACTTCTTTCATGTATTACATATATTTATCAACAGATTCTCCAATACCATGGCAGATGAATACCAACTTAGGTGGCTGGCTGTTTTGAATCCTTCTTCTGAAATTCTTTCTCGCAACTCCAAATTCTCGGCAAGCTTAATAATATTTTCAGCAAGTTCATAAACATTCCCGCATTCGCTAATCAGCATATTATTTCCATTTTCCCCCAAGTCTAATACAAATCCTGTATTTGTACCTACAACAGCACATTTACAAGCCATCGCTTCTAATGGTGTTAACCCCCAACCTTCTGTGCGACTGGGAAATATAAAAATATCTGAGTGACAATAGATTTCTATCAATTCCTGTTTCGACGGATTTTGTGTATATTTAACATAATTTGGTAAATTCTCATTGCTACATAATCCAAAAGATTCTAAAACAATATTAGAATATATACTTCGAGCTAATTCAAATGCTCTAATTCCATCATTAACACCTTTTTTCTCTAATACATGATTCAACATAAGACAGTGTATTGTTTTATTATTGTACGTTCTATTTAAATTCTTAAATACCTCTATATCTAAGCCATTGTAAACTATTGGATATGGACCTAAATTCAATTTATTTTTCAATTGTTGATTTATCCACGAGGAAATAACAATTTTATTCAATGGTAACAAGTAAGAATTTAAACCAAATTCTTCATTGTCCCAAATTTCTATATCTTGAACAAAGTATATCTTTTTCCCCTTTTTATTTTTTAATTTATTAACACTAAACGCAGTCGGCCAAGATGTCGCTATCACAATATCTGCATCACGGACAAACAAGTCAAATATTATCGGAATAAATCTATCCACAGTATTATTTCTCGAAAAGATTCTTGGCAATCCCTTAAAAGTACAATACAACCGATGTATATTATTTTTAATTCTACTTTGATATCTTCTCATATTAAAAGCTATTACTGGTTTATAAACTATAATATCATGTCCTTGATTTCGTAATATATCAACATATTTGTATATAACAGCAGAACCTCCAGATTTCGCCATTATAGGTAAAATAATATTTATTTTCATACTCACTCATCCTTAATATTCATAAAAAGACCTTGTTTCCACCCATTGAAAATGGAGCAAATTTTATCTAATTTGTTTTTCTCAAAAAATAGTATTTCTAATATATTTTTAAAATTTCTATAATTTCCACGGACATAATATAATAAAAGTTTATGCTTTCTAGGATAATAAATGTTATTTCGTGCAATATAAAAGCATCGAAACGCTGAATGTTCCTTAATTTTCTTTTTAAATGGACCAACTGACACAATTTTTCCTTTCCCTATTGAATGATCTAAACTCAGTTTTCTTGACTGAATGACTAAATACCCTGCTTGTCTAACTCGATAACAGAATTCGAAATCTACACTATCAATAAACATTTTTTCATCATATTTCCCCGCTTTTTCCCAGACGGATATCTTTACAAATGCGCCTGAAGTAATACAAGTATTAACAATTCCATATTCACCCTTTGGGTTATGACCAACAATTCCAACCTTTCTGTCATGTATAACCGGACCAACAATCCCGATATCGGGTAAAATATTCAGAATACTTAGTGCATTTTTACAGTAATCCTCTGGGCAAACTGAATCTTGATCTAGGGACAGCATCCATTGAAAACCACTATCACGTCCATACTGCATTAGCCTATTAAGGGCTGCTGCAATTCCTTTATTAGTGCCAAAACAGATCATAACAACATTATTAATTTCCTTAATGTAATTTTTAATCGCACCGACGTTTTCGGATCCGTTATCAACTATAATTACAATTGGAACCTGACCTGCTATTCCCTCAATATTTTTTTTTAGATTTTCTATATCCGGATTATAGGTAACTATCCCGGCATAAATCGCATTATACATTATAATCTCATTCCTTAAAAAAACGTTTTACCCATTCTCTCATACTATATTTTTTCAATATTGACTCATCATATTCTTCATACGGTTTTTCTATGAATTCTATAATTTTATCAATATCATCTTTTCCATAAATGAAAATATTGGAACTATTATAATAATCTTCATTTCTTAATGATTGATTATTTGATATCAATTTTTTCCTACGGTATATAGCCTCCAAAGGTCTGATTGTCGGTCCTGCAAAGCTATCTACCTCACAATCTAAAATGCAACGGCTTTTTGAAATTATATTATCAACATCACTATAAGCAATTTTCGGTTTGTATACAGATTTTTTTCTCAATTCATATTGATGTGTAGGTGAAATGTGAAAATATGTCTTTAAACCTCTCTTTTCAAGAGCCTCTTTAATCTCTAATATCTTTTCTAATCTTCCCTTGTCCTTCCCTACAAAGCAAACATCATACTTTTCCTCTACATCCTGATGTACTCGTATTTCATATGGATAAAATGTTGTATTATATTTTAATCCATATTTTTCACAGTCATATATCGAATAGGACCACAATTCAATTGATTCTGGTATTTTATCCAATGGAATGTTTTTCCCAATTTCTTTTATCGTATTCCAAAACCACAGTATAATTCTCTTATCAGGATTGTTCATTACTAGCCATTTTAGAAATTGAATCCTTACGTGAGGGTCAAAAATAATAATTGTATCTGTATCTAAACTCACTAATTTCTTATTATAATAATTGCTACTAATCCTTAATCTTCCATATAGGCATATATCACGTATTAAAGAATTAACTTTGTTTAGTTCTGAAAACATATCTTCCACATAAAATATATCTTTTTCTTCTTTTGCGATTAATTTAAACTTATTAGACCGAATAATTGCTACTTTTTTTATTTTTTCATTTACTAATTCTTTTTTTTCGTTATTCATTATTAATGTAGTTAAATCAATTACAAACAATCCTCTCTTTCCATTATGAACGGAATCGATACAGACTTTATCCCCTTTTCTATTCCATCTCGGATGCAAGTCACATCTACAATCATTATCATACTTAAACGGTGAATACACCCTAGCAATTCTTTGACTTTGGTTTGATATTTCTGTGCATAGATAAACTGATGCAATCCTTTTCCTATTGGGATACGTATCTGTAATAACATATTTCCGATTTGGACTATAACTGCAATGACCATCGGTCTTAAGTTCCGGCCAATACATCTTGTATTCTTGTGTTTTATCTTTCATCAAGTAGTAATGATCACCCGCATCATTCTTCCGAAGAAAAGATAAAATTTCTTCATCATTTTTCCAATAACAATGGGATACAAAAACATTGTCGCTAAGGTTATACATTTCCGTTTTATCAATATTTACTGTTACTAATCTAGTGTGCTTACGTCCTTTTTGGAACCAACGGTGTAATATCATAACTCTTTTACAATTTGGACTTATCATCAGATGATTTACTTTATGTTCTGCACCTACCATACTCTCATTTGGTTCAAAGTTCGCAAAGTCTGTATATTTAAATAGCTCAGTAACCTCTCCGGTTTCAACATTAACCTTCCAAATACATCCTTTTTCTGGACACAATTCCTCTTTAGTAGTATCTGGAAGATTTGAATAGCCATAGCCTGGACGCATTCTATGCAACCGTGAAAAATCAAGGCTTAATATAAAGCTCCCATCTTTAGCTACATCATAAACAGCCATAGGAAGTATTTTTTCTTCTTTATTGTTTTTAAAATCATAAATTACCGAACAATAATTACCCTCACGGAAATCGTTATATATTATTTTTGATTCAAAGTCTGGTCCCATCCATTGCGCCATACATCCCTGCTGTACATTCCAAGAATGCGTAGTTCCTATCATTTTAAATTTATTATTAGACTGTGTGTCAATCACTCCAACAATCCCTGGTTCTTTCGGAGCCACTGATTTATAGGTCTGTTTGACCTTTAGACAAATCATGTAACGATCTGATTTATCCCATGGGGATTTATCATAATATCCATAAAAATATTCATATTCATCATCGGGAGATATTCTGACAATATTGCCTTCAGATTTAAACTTTTCTTTTGAAGTGACTACACTTATAATCTGATATACTCTTTTAGCTAACTTTTTAACAACAGGAAACTGTTCAAATATACGTTTTCCAGTCTGCTCGATTTCAACAAATTCCATGATCGTTTCTCCTTAAAGATATACTACCAATTTTTCTGAATAAATTTATCTATTAAATTCACTATCGCCATAGGATCCCTATTTCCCCAGTGTTTTAGTCTATCCGTTCCTCTATATATTTTCTGAAAACACTCACCTAGATTCTCCAGTTCTAAATCTGCCATTAAGACATATCCATTGTTACTAAACGCCTCATTGTTCTGAATCTGATGATCATTAATATGCTCCCCATACTTTTCAAGCCTGGTTACTGCTATCACTTTTTTATCCTCATTTAACGCTTTCATAATGGAACCAGATGCACCATGACTCACAACTATATCAGCTTCCTTTATTTTCTTCATGAATTCATCTGGTGAAATAAAGTCTTCGAATTCATAATGTTTTGGCTTATATGTAGAAGTTCCTATTTGCGCAAACATCCTTTCAGTCAAGATTCCGTCCTCATATAATTCATCCAATTTCTTGAATAATCGGTCAAACGGATAATTTCTTGAACCAACAGTTACAAAAATCAATACAAACACCCTCCGTAAATAGCTTTTTTATAATGTTTTACTTGTGACTCCCACTGAACAATAAATAGATCGGAATGTTTTTCCATCATCTTGCCTGCCACTGTTGGCATATCTGCACGTCCAAATGTCTCAATAAATATAAACTTTTTATGCATAATAATAGCTAACAGATAAAAAGGATAAGCTACCATAGTTCCTGTTGTTACAATGAAATCAGGCTTTTCCTTTATCCAAATTTTTAAAGCTTTTAGACCATTTATCAGCATCTTAGGAAACATGAATTTGTCTTTTAAATCTGTCTGAATCATCAAATATCTGGCGTTTGCCTCAAACTTTGTTTTTTCTGTCACAAAAAAACCATCGTATTTCCGGATTAGTGGTTCTAATTTTTGAAGTTGTTCCCAATGTCCTCCCGAAGAGGAAACAAGACATATTTTAGGTTTTTTCTTCCTTTGCTTTTTGCTCATTTTCTTTTAGTCCCTCATAAATATATCTCTCGTATACACTTTTTCTTTCACATCATCCAGACATTTATCATATCTATTAGCGATAATTGCCTGACTTTGCCGCTTAAACTCGTTCAAATCATTTACAACTTTACTTCCAAAGAAAGTATCTCCTTCTTTCAGAGTCGGTTCGTAAATGATGACTGTAGCTCCTTTTGCCTTAATCCTTTTCATGACACCCTGGATGCTGCTTTGACGGAAGTTATCACTGTTGCTTTTCATCGTCAGCCGGTAAACACCCACCATAACTTCTTTTTCCTTATTTTCATTCCAGCTGTCATTTGCACTATAAGCACCAGCTGTCTCCAGTACACGGTCTGCAATGAAATCTTTTCTTGTTCTATTACTTTCTACGATAGCTTCAATCAGATTTTCCGGCACATCGGCATAATTCGCTAATAGCTGTTTCGTATCTTTCGGCAGACAATACCCGCCATATCCAAAACTTGGATTGTTGTAGTGTGAACCAATTCTTGAATCCAGACACACGCCGTCAATAATCTCTTTGGTATTCAAGCCTTTACTCTCAGCATACGTATCCAGTTCATTAAAGTACGCAACTCTTAATGCCAGATAAGTATTGGCAAATAATTTCACTGCTTCCGCTTCCGTAAATCCCATGAACAGCGTTTCAATATTTTCTTTGATCGCGCCTTCCTGAAGCAGTTTCGCAAAGATATGTGCCGCTTCAAGCAAATGTTCGTCTTTCATATCTGTACCAACGATAATGCGCGACGGGTGCAAATTATCATACAAGGCCTTTGACTCTCTTAAAAATTCAGGACTGAAAATAATATTCTGACTGCCTGTCTTCTCCCGAATAGATTTTGTATAGCCAACCGGAATCGTTGACTTGATAACCATAACTGCATCCGGAGCATATTCCATAACCAGATCAATCACACTCTCGACCGCAGAAGTATCAAAGAAATTTTTCTTACTGTCATAGTTTGTCGGCGCTGCAATCACAACAAAGTCTGCATCACTATATGCTTCCTTTGCATCCAGCGTAGCTGTCAGATTCAATTCTTTTTCGGCCAGATACTTTTCAATGTAATCATCCTGAATCGGTGATTTTCTATCATTGATCATATCCACCTTTTCAGGGACAATATCAACCGCCGTTACTTTATGATGCTGTGCCAGCAGTGTAGCAATTGAAAGTCCAACATAACCAGTGCCGGCAACTGCAATCTTCAAATTATTAAAATCTTTCATCCGTATTTTCTCCTCCCACATTTGTGGAATCTTATATTGCATCTTCACTCTGTCAAAATCAGTTCATATAAAATTCTTTGTACCATTCTGCAAACTGTCTCAGTCCTTCCCGGAGACTTGTATTCGGCTTAAACCCAAAGTCTCGTTCCAATGCGCTCGTATCCGCATAAGTCACAGGTACATCTCCAGGCTGCATAGGAACTAATTCTTTGTGTTTCTCAAAATCATAGTCTTTCGGAAGAACTCCGGCTCTCACCAATTCTTCACTCAATATCTGTACAAAATCCAGAAGATTTTCCGGGCTGTTATTTCCGATGTTATAGAGCGCATATGGCGGCTCTGGTAATCCATCTTCGCCGATCATCTTGTCCGGCGCTTTCTCCATGACCTTCTCTACTCCCGTCACAATATCATCGATGTAAGTAAAGTCTCGTTTACAATTTCCATAGTTATATATCTGGATCATTTCACCTTTGCAAAGCTTATCAGTAAATCCAAAGTATGCCATATCCGGACGCCCTGCCGGACCATATACCGTAAAGAACCGAAGCCCTGTGGATGGGATATTATAAAGCTTTGAATATGCATGAGCTAATAATTCATTGCTTTTCTTTGTAGCCGCATACAGACTGACCGGCTGATCCACTTTATCTTCCGTGCTGTACGGCACTTTCTTATTTGATCCATAAACAGAAGAACTGGATGCATAAACAAGATGCTCTACACCTGTTCGATTGTTATCATAAGAATGCCGACAGGCTTCCAGAATATTGTAAAAGCCAATCAGGTTCGATTCGATATAGGCATCTGGATTCGTAATGGAATACCGAACTCCTGCCTGCGCCGCAAGATTTACAACAATTTGCGGTGTATATGTATCAAAAATCTCTGTTACCAAAGATTTATCTGCAATATTTCCCTGCACAAAAACAAAGGAAGGATACTCAGATAACTCTTTCAATCTTGCATCCTTCAGTTTTACGTCATAATAATCATTCATACTATCGACTCCGATAACAGTCACATCTTCTAACTCCCTGCAAAGACGTTTTGCCAGATTAGATCCAATAAATCCAGCGGCTCCTGTTATCAATATTCTCTTTCCATTTAAGTCCGTATAACTCATGTTCTCTGCTGCTCCTTATTTCCCTTACTCCCCATATTTCCCCAATACTGTTTCCACGGTTTTGAAGATAATCTTCCAGTCTGTCCAAAAGCTTCGCTCCTGTATGTATTTCATATCCAAATCCATCCACTCATCAAAACTGATTTCATTCCTGTGGGGCTGAACCTGCCAGTAACAGGTAAGTCCCGGCTGGACAAACAGCCGCTGTCTTTCATATGTACCATACTGCTCCACCTCTCTCGGCAGCGCCGGTCTCGGTCCGACAATGCTCATATCCCCTTTCAGGATGTTGATCAGCTGCGGCAGTTCATCAATGCCGCGCTTCCGGATTATTTTCCCTACTCTTGTGATCCTTGGATCATTTTTCATTTTGAATGCCGGTCCGTCCATCTCATTGTCTTTCAGCAGACTTTCCAGTTTTTCTTCTGCATCCACATACATGGATCGGAATTTATAAAACCGAAAAATCTTTCCATCCCTGCCGACTCTGTCCTGAACAAAGATTGGACTTCCCTTCGGATCGTCCAGCCATATGATCAATGCGGTCAGCAGCAGAAAAGGCGATAAGACAACCAGCGCAAATATTGATAGAATGATATCCTGCATCCGGCGAAGCAGACAGTAGCCTTTTTTCGACCTTAGCTGCGCTTCTCTGTTTAAAATGATGACTTTTCTGGAAAGTGGTTTGTTCAGCGAACCGACATACTCGGACATATTCATTTGCTCCTCTTCCAGCGCATGATTCCCATACATTTCCATAAATACTCTCCCTCTCTCATCTGATCGTTACTTTTTTCATTTTTACCCTTATTCTCTTTTTTGATATGATTTGGACAAGACAGCCGGTATTCGGGACCATTTACAGGTTCCGGAAGGGGGAATTCTTCTCTTTGGCCATACCCGCCACTGTCTTGTCCATGTTAACCCCTCATATTAATCTGGAAATGATTCCGCCGGGGAGCGGTCTGATTTCCAATATTTTTGTGTGTCTTATCTGTATAGAATTTCGTACGTTAGCATACTGACAATTCTCCACACATCTATACTCCCTGTAGTGAAATCAGGTCTATATGGTCGGAGGCTCATATATTCCTGTATTACTACCAGATTACGATTCTGCATCACAATAAGTGATGAGATTCTCTTCGACTGCTTTTTCTATAAATTCATCCACATCGGCTTTGATTTCCTTCTCATCTTTTCCACATTCAGCCGCCAGAAGATGCACTAAATTTCCCTCTGTCTGTCTCTGTGACAATTGTTCCCACAGAAACTCTCCTGTTTTGCTGAAGGTGACTATGCCATTGCGATGCTTTTTCTGCTTATCTGCAGGAATCAGCACAGTCTCTCCTGCTGCACTGCGTCTGATTGCGTCAACATACTGACAGCTGTTCGTCTTACCGGTGTCGTCTGTTTCAAATTCTGTAATATAAAATTCAGGTTTTATATATTTCTGCATTTTTACCCCCTATGCGAATCTGATACCTATTTCATGTCGCAGCGGATAATAAGATTTTCTTTTATCGCTTTCTTAATAAACCTATTGACATCAGCTTCCACTGCCCGGCTCATTTTTCCCTGTTCTGCTGCGAGAAGATCCGCCAGATCCGCCTTTGTTCTTCGTTTTGACAACTTACCCCATAGAAATTTTTCTTCTGCGCCAATAGCTGTTATCCTGCTGATCTGCTCTGCATCACGCTTTACCGGCATCAGAACAGTTCTGCCCAGTAATTCGCAAATCTTAAATTCCCGATTTTGCTGATAACAAACTTTATTTTCAAAATACAAGCCTGCTTTCATTGCGGCCGACAGTTCCTCATCTGAGGCATTTGCCAGATCAATGTCCGGCATTGGCGTCAATTCAACTCGATGGATTTCCGGAGATTGATACGCTTTCTTCAATACACATTCTCCTCCCTGGTATAAATTACCACGCTGAAAACGTGGATTTTTTATTCTTAAAGTAGTACACTATACGAAAAAATCCCCTGACATCATTGTTTTCATCTGATATCAGGGGATTTTCCCTTCATTTTAAATTACGAGCAATCTCTGTAATTTCAGCACGATTTAATTTTTCACAAACAAAATAAAAAGAAATGCTATATTATATGAAGGGAAAAAACAGGCCATAGCATAAACTGCTATGACCCTAATTCTGACCCCAAACAGAAATCTCTTCCAGCCGGTCCATTTGCTGTTTTTTAGCTTCAATTGATGGATGCACATATCTCTGCAGTGTCGTATTTATATTTGCATGACCCAGTATTTCACTTAAGGATTTAATATCGAATCCGCTTTCCACACACCGGGTAGCAAATGTATGACGCAGACTATGAAATGTAAAAGAATGGAGCCCTGCCTGATTTAAAATATGCTTATACTTATCCAGACATACTCTTGGCTCTAAGTAGGATTTATTTCCTGTAATAAGATAAGTTTCATCAGATTTCTGATGCTTTATTAATAGTTCTGTAAGAAATGATGACAGCGGGATCAGACGATTGGAACTTTCTGTTTTGGGCTGTCCGATCATAATTTTTGTTTTCTCCTGAGAATCTGAAGTAACGTTCTGAATTCGTATTAATGTTTTATTGATCCGGATGGTTCCACTTTCCGGATTAAAATCTTTCCATTTCAACGCACACAATTCTCCAATCCGAAGTCCGCCGTACAAAACAAGCAGTATTCCAAGTCCCAGAGGTGAGGGATTTTGAAACAGGAACTGTTCCAGCTTCGCCTGTTCTTCTCTCGTCAGTACCTTAGCTGCAGAACGCCTAATTTTAGGATAATAGATATCCTGCTCTATCTGACAAGCGTAATGTTTCTTTCTTGCAAACTTCAATGCCAGAACCAATACCGAACGAATATCCGCCACAGTTTTTGGGGATAACCCTCCTTTTCTATCAATTCTTCCTGAAATCAATTTTTCTTTCAGAAAATCATCTATCGTTTCTGTCTGCAGATTTTGCAGACAGGTCTCCCCTAATGCAGGTAAAATATGTTTTTCTACAATATTTTTATAATGTGCAAAAGTAGATTCTTTCACCTCGTTCCGTCTTGATTCCATCCACTCTTCCATTAATTGTTTCAATGTGATTTTAAATTCAGCTTGATTTCTTCCATTTGATACATGATCAGGGTTAAGATGATTCTGTATAAATTCATTCTTCTTTTTCTTTGCTTCCAGATAGGTTCTGCCATAAAAAGAACGATATTTTGCTTTCCCTGATAAATCATGTGTATAAATTACCCTTGCCTCCCAGCGTCCGTCTTTTCGCTTCCTTATATTTTCACCACGTCTTCCCATAACACTTATTCCCTTTCCGTTAAGAAACTTTTTCGATGTGGCGTTTATGCAGTGACCAGTTTTTTGACCCCGAATCAATAAAAATCTTTGAAATTGTCCCTGTTTCATGTCTTATGCAGACTATTTATTAGTTGACAACCTTTTCATCTGTGATATAATGATAGGGAATTAATGGCATGTGAGTGCATAATTTAGCCACTCGCATAGTGTACTACTTTAAGAATGATCGGAGATTTACCGCGTTTCATATGAAATGCGGTTTTTTGCTGTTAATATAAGACGATTTGATATTTCTGCTGATGAGAATTCTTTTCATCGTTACTTTTTTCAAACTTTTCCTACTTTTTCATCCTTGAACTATACCTTTTATTCTATTATATATGGACTATGTTGTCTATAATTATATTTCTCTCTGCCTGCATCGGAAAAAGCATAGAAAAAAGAGCCCGAACCAGGCTCTCTTCCTTCTACATTTTCACCGCATTCAGCTGTTTCCCTTCCAGCCACGCATACAGATTTTCAAATACAATATCCGCTCTCTGTTCCATGGATTCCTCAGAGGCAAAGGCAATATGCGGCGTAACGATCGTATTCGGTGTATGGAGCAGTGGATGTTCTGTATCCAGCGGCGGTTCTGTCTCAAATACGTCACATGCGGCTCCCGCAATCCTTCCTTCTCCCAGTGCTTTGGCAAGAGCTTCGGTATCTGCCACCGGGCCTCTGGCCGTATTGATCAGCACCGCTGTCTTTTTCATCAGCTGAAGCTGCTCTTCTCCGATCATTCCTCTGGTCTCTGCCGTCAAAGGGCAGTGCAGGGATACAATATCCGCTTCTTTTAACAATTCTTCCAGCGTTACCTGCCGGTCAATGGCCGGATGTTTCACTTCGCTTCTGCTGTACGCGATTACTTTGCAGCCAAAAGCTTTGCATAGTTCTGCTGTTTTTTTCCCGATGGCTCCTGCTCCGATGATCCCAACAGTCTTCCCGCAAAGAAGATTTCCGATCAGTCCGTTCTTTGTTCCGCCTTCCCTGCATCTTTGCTCTGTCTGTTTCACATTGCGGAGCAGCTGAATCATGAAGCTGATACAAAGTTCCGCCACAGCCTGGGTCGCATATCCGGAAGCATTGCTGACGGCGATTCCTCTTTTCCCTGCCTCTTCCATCGGAATATGATCCACGCCGGTAAATGCCACGTCAATGTATTTCAGATGAGAAGCGCCCTCAACGGCTTCCCTGCTCAAAGGCATATTGGCAAGCATGACAGCATCCGCATCTTCACACCGCTCTGCCTGCACCTGAGGATCTGTATTTTTCTCGTAAGCAGTAAATTCATGACCCATTTCCTTCAGTTTTTCCGCCTGACAGCTGATAAATTCATCTGAGACTCCCAGACCTTCCAGTAATACGATTTTCATTTTCTGATATCCTCCTTGCTGTAAATCCTGTTTTTCCTTGTAAGTATACCATGAATATCTGCCCTTTTTATACTATTTCTGTGGATCAAAAAATACTGTTATAACTTCATCCTATGACCAGCCCCTGTTTTTCAGTATTATACAGGATCCCCCTCATCTGCTATGATACTAACCAGACAAGACAAAGAACATTTCAGGAGGCAAGAAATATGAGCACATTACAGACACCATTTCGTTATGACTACGTTGGAAGTTTCTTAAGACCGGAAGCTTTAAAGAATGCGAGAGCCGATTTTGAAAACGGAAAAATTTCAGAAGATGAACTCCATAAAATAGAAGATCAATGCATCTTAGATTTGGTCAAAAAACAGAAAGAAACCGGATATCATGTAATCACAGACGGAGAATTCCGCAGAGCCACATGGCACCTTGATTTCATGTGGGGATTCAACGGCGTGGAACATCACAAAACAGAAAAAGGAATCGCCTTCCACGGGGAACCTGCCCTGATCGACGATACTTATCTGGTTGGAAAAATCTCCGCCGGGCACCACCCGTTTGTGGATCATTTTAAGTTCGTAAAGGCGCTGGAAGATGAAAATACTGTGGCAAAACAGACCATTCCTGCACCGGCACAGTTCTTTTTACAGATGATCGTGCCTGACAATCTGGAATCCACCAGAACTTTTTATCCGACAGATGAGGAACTGATCGCTGATATCGCAAAAGCCTATCAGAAAGTGATCCGCGACCTGTACGATGCCGGATGCCGCAATCTCCAGTTTGACGACTGTTCCTGGGGACTCTGCATGTCAGACGAAGAAAATGAAAATAAAGAAGTGAACGATTATATCAAAGGCACCATGGAACAGCTTCTGGCGGTCAATAATCTGGCGCTGGAAAACAAACCGGAAGATCTTGTGATAACTACTCATGTCTGCCGCGGAAACTATCACTCTACTTTCTTCAGCAGCGGAGCCTATGATCCGATCGCGGAGACTCTGTTCTCCCGTGAGAATGTAGATGCTTACTATCTGGAATATGATGATGAACGCTCCGGCGGATTTGAGCCGCTTCAATATGTACCGGACCACAAGAAAGTCGTACTGGGACTGATCACAACCAAGTCTCCGGCTCTGGAAGACAAAGAGGAAGTGATCGCAAGAATCCACGAAGCAGCAAAATACGTTCCTCTGGACCGTTTATACTTAAGCCCGCAGTGCGGATTCGCTTCCTGCGAGATTGGAAACAAGCTGACAGAAGAAGAGCAGTGGGCAAAATTACAGCTGGTCAAAGAAATCGCTGAAGAAGTCTGGGGCGTACAGTAACCTGCTGTTATAGCAGCAAAAACTCCTTCACCTAATATAGTAAGGAAATCATAAAAACGGGGATTTTAAGAATCTGACCTTAAAATTCCCGTTTTCCTTATTTCTTCTGGCTGAACAACCATCCCATAATATCTTTATCTCTTGAGAAGAGGAGTCCTCCTCCTCCGTGCTGATTCTCCACGCCGCCTTCATCAAAATAATTCTGATCTTTGATATCCAGAACCAGAAGATCATCAATCTCATCATCAGAAAGTCCTTCTTCTTCATACAGATCATGCAGTTTCTGATATGCTTCCCTGGATGGTTCTGATCCATAATATTCATCATCTTCTCCCACAACGAAATAAACCGGCGTCCGGCTTTTTACAGCTGCGTCATAGTCTCCATCCCATTGAGAGCTGCACTGAAGATAGGCTGTAAAAAGATCCGGCCGTTTTCCCATGACCAGAGACATCGTCTCTCCGCCGCCGGAATATCCGCTGGCATAAACTCTGGATGTATCAATATTATAATGATCAATGAAATATTCCACCAGAGCAATGGTCTGATCAGCTGAGGTCTCCTCCCAGTCGCTCAGCTGCGGCGCGACAATGATCATATCTGATATATAGTCCTGTGCCCTAAATCCAAAATCTTCTGTCTTAATATTCTCTGCCACCCCCTGGAAATATAATCCCTGGTATCCCGGCAGAGTAAAGTATAATGCGTAAGGCGTCTTTCCATCATAACTGTCCGGAATGTATACATTATAATGAATGTCTCCTTCTTCCTGAGAATGGAGCACATTATCAACTGTAAATCCCCGATAGGTATCCGTTCCTTCTGTCACCGTATCGTTGGAGGTGTCAGATGAATGACCGGAATCGGAAGTATTTTGTTCTGCTTCGTCTGCTGCCGTTGTCGTTCCTTCCTGCCGGGTATCTGCCGTATTCTGGCAGGCACTCAGGGTAAACATCAGGCCTGTCAGCAGAATCGCTGCTATTTTTCTCTTCATGGCAATTCACTCCTTCCATTTTGAGTGTATTGCAGATAAAAGAAAATGTACAATGCAAATATCACAGGGGTTCTATAACCAGCGTGCATACTCTGTTATTGTTTCTATTTGATTTCCTGATCTCCGGTTGACCATACATGATCTTCTTTCGCCGCTGCCTGTGTATTCTGCGCCATAACGCCCACCAGCCGGTGCGGTACATATGGTTCTTCCAGATATGCGGTTTCTTCCGGAGTTAATTCCAGATCCACTGCTTTCGCAGCGCCTTCGATATGATGCATTTTTGTGGCGCCTACAACCGGAGATGTCACCTTTGAAATCAGCCATGCAAGAGCAACTTCTGTCATGGAAACCTCTCGTTTATCCGCAATTTCCATGACTCTGCGGATCACCGCGTCGTCCTGCTGCGCTGTTGCGTCATATTTGAAATGCGCATATTCATCTTCCTGCTGCCTTTTTGAAGTTTCTCCCGGCCGCTTGGATAATTTTCCTCCCGCAAGAGAACTGTACGGCGTCAGCGCAATATTTTCCTCTCTGCAGAAAGGTACCATTTCTCTTTCTTCTTCCCTGAAAATCAGGTTGTAATGTCCCTGAATGGAAACAAATTTGGCAAATCCTTCCTTTTCCGCCAGAGCATTTGCCTTTGCCAGCTGCCAGGCAAAGCAGTTGGAAATGCCGATATATCTTGTCTTTCCTGCCTGTACCATGCGGTTCAGGCCTTCCATAATGTCATAAAGAGGAGTCTCATAATCCCACATATGGTAAATATACAAATCTACATGATCCATTCCAAGATTGCTGAGGCTCTGGTTGAGCATCCTTTCAATATGCTGCTGTCCGCTGATTCCTTCTGCGATTTCTTCCTGGGTTCTCGGCAGAAACTTCGTCGCTACCACTACGTCATCCCGTTTTGCAAAATCTTTCAGCGCCCTGCCCAGATACTGTTCACTGGTTCCGCTCTGGTAGGCAATCGCCGTATCAAAGAAATTAACGCCTAACTCCAGTCCTCTTTTAATAATTTCCCTGGTATGTTCCTCATCGATTGTCCACGTATGCTGTCCGTGCTGTGCGTCGCCGAATCCCATACATCCCATACAGATCCGGGATACATTCAGGTCTGAATTTCCTAATTTTGTATACTTCATGGTCAGATCTCCCTTCTATTTTTCTTCTTTTTCATGGTTCATTTCTCTGCGGATTTCATGACGGAGATAATCCAGCCGCTCCAGCTGTTTTTCTCTGAAATGGATTTCGTCCAGCACATTGTCCCGCTGTCTGTGCAGCATCTCCATCTGCTGTTCCCCTGTTCCATTTTCATCCAGGAACAGCCGCATATAAGCTTCCACTTCCTGGGTTGTAAAGCCCACATCATGAAGCGTCATGATCAGACTCAGTTTCTCCAAATCTGAATCATCATACTGCCACGCTCCCATTACTTTTTTTACCGCTCCACATAATCCCCATTCCTCATATTCTCTTAAAATCTTCATGGGAATATTGTAGCGCTCACTGGCTTCGTCTATCGTCATTGCCCCGTCCTTTCCTTCATCATTATTTCCTTCTATGATGTATTGTAACCCTTAAGTTCGGGACATGTCTAATACCCTGTCAGAATCCTTGAACATGCCTAAAAAGAATTTTTAATAAATTGAATGAATTGGGACGATGTCTCAGAAAATGTCTGATTCTTCTTCCATGCAAGCACGGCTCCCGTTTCCAGTCTCGGTCTGAGCGGTATGAACCGCAGATCATCGTACCGGTTGTCCAGCTGGAAGCAGAGCGCCGCTCCGACTCCGTTTCTGACCATATTGGCCGCATTTAAGATCAGATTATATGTTGCCGCAATCTCCATCTTATCATAAGTATCTCCAAACCAGTTGGCCAGTTCGTTCTGTACACTTTCTCGTTTTGCAATAATGATGGGCTGTCCTGTCAGATCATCAGGAGAAAGCGTTTCTTTGTCCGCCAGCGGTGAATCCGCACAGACCAGAGCGCCCCACTGTTCTCTCTGGGGCATGCGCACAAATTCATATTTTCCTATATCGACCGGCTCCATCAAAAGCGCAATATCAAGGATTCCTTTCTCCATCCGCTCCTTGATATCATCCGCTGTCGCACTGTATATGTCATAGTGAACCAGAGGATGCAGCCTGCGGAATTCCGCCATTTTCTTTGAGAGGAAGGTCATATTCCTTGTCTCACCGCATCCAATGGCGATTTCTCCGGCCAGCTGGGCTCCGTCTTTGGAAAATTCCCTCTTCGTTTTCTCTTCCAATTCGATCATTTCCTGGGCCCGGCGCCTTAACAGCATTCCCTCATCTGTCAGAACGATGTGGTACTTTCCCCGATGGAACAGTTTTACGCCCAGTTCTTCTTCCAGCTGCATCAGCTGCCTCGAAAGAGTCGGCTGCGTAATATGCAGAAGATTTGCCGCTTTTGTAATATTTTCTTCTCTTGCTGCCATTAAAAAATATTTTAAAACTCGTAATTCCATAGATTCACTCCTTCTTTTAGATGATACCATTTTTTTAAAGTTTTGCATACAAAAAGAACCGCTGTGTGCAGAGGCTTTTTTGCACAACAGCAGTTCTTCCTTTCAGTTTTCATTTCGTTGTAACGCCAGTTCTTTCTTATGCTGAAAAGAGTTCTTCCAGATGCCTGCGAAAAGTTTTCTGCTGTTTTTCACTGCATTCTGCCTCAATCCAGTTCAGAAGGTTCGTCTCTACTGCCTGAAGATATACACAATAAAAATGTCTGATCAACTTTCTCATATTCCCGCCCTTTCTGTATGTTTCCTGCTACACATAAAATGTAGCATTCCAACGCAGTCTTTTCAGCGGTAAATCTTAAACATTCATATGGTAAATCTTCAGGTATTTTTATGTATTTTCTGTTCCTTCAAAATTCTTAAATTCCGTATTCCATACAGAACAAAAGAAATTACCATCATCACCGTACACAATGCCGTCAAAGTGATAGACCAGACATCCGGAATATCATACCATGCAAGATGGAGAAAAATCATGATATAAAGCAGCACTGTCGTCGCCTTCCCATGCCAGTCCGCTCCTTCTACAATCCCTGTCCTGCGGATTACAACCACCTTTAGAATCCCGGTAACGATTTCCTTGACCAGGATCAGACACATCGGCACCAGAATCCACTGAAACCGCACAGCCAGACAAACCAGCATCGCAAACTGAGTCAATTTATCTGCCACCGGATCAAACGCCTTTCCAAAATCACTTACCATATCAAACCGCCGCGCCACGATTCCATCTGCAACATCTGTGATTCCGGAAATCACAAGAGCAAAAGCCGCAAGACCGTACATTTCCTTCTTATGGTACAGCCACACAATCAGCGGAATCAGGCATAAACGAAATAATGACATCAGATTCGGAATCGTCAGTATTTGATGTTTCTTTTTCATACCTTTTCCCTTTCCATTTGCTAATTTTTTATCTATTTTCTTATTCTAACACAATGAAATTCTTCTTTCCACCGGATACCTGACTAAAAGAATGCCATTGCCACGGTTCCGGCTGTCAAAAGCGCCAGCCCTGTGCCGGCTTTTCTGCTCAGCTTTTCTCCAAACACAACATAAGAGAACAGCACAGTCACCAGCACGCTCAGCTTATCAACCGGCGCCACCACACTGGCTGGTCCATCCTGGAGCGCCCGGTAATAGCACAGCCAGGAAGCTCCCGTTGCGATTCCTGACAGACAGACGAATATCATCTCATTTTTACTGATTTTCCGAACTTCCTTCCATTTTCCTTCCGCCATCACCAGGATCCATGCCATAACCAGTACAACTGCCGTCCGGATGGCGGTTCCCAGATTTGACTCCACATCGGAGATTCCTATTTTCCCTAATATAGCTGTCAGGCTTGCGAAAAACGCAGAACCTGCCGCATAAAGGATCCAGCGGTTTCCCTTCTCCTGCTTCTGATCTTTTATATCCTTTTTTTCCACCATCAGCAGAATTCCCGCAGCAATGGCCGCTGTGGCCGCTATTTTGGGCAGGCTGATCCCTTCCTGCAGAAAAATAAATGCCAGAATAATTGTCAGAACCGTGCTGGATTTATCGATCGGCACCACTTTATTGATATCTCCCAGCTGCAGTGCGCGGAAATAACACTGCCAGGAAGCGCCTGTGGCAAGTCCTGACAGAATCAGAAAACCAAGTGTCTTCCCGTCAATGGATCTGACCTGATCCACAGATCCGGCAATTCCGGCGATCAGCCAGGAAAAAATCAACACCACTGCGGTTCGCACAGCCGTTGCCACAGTGGAATCCGTCCTGCGGATCCCGCATTTTGCAAGAATGGACGTAATACCCGCAAAGAACGCGGAACCCGCCGCATACATAAGCCACATACATTATTCCTTCTTTCTCTTTTTCCTTATCCTCAGACGGAAAATGGAGCATATACTGAGCCAGATTGCACTGAAACATAATATGTACAGCAGAAACATCGCATGCCCCATAAAATCCATATACGGATTATACCAGTCTAAAATCTGAATAACTAAAATGCAGACACTGCATATCAGACATACATGTGCCGCAAGCCGGTACAAAAATACTGTAATCTTCATTATAATCCCTCCGTAATAAAAATACCATCCTGAACCTCATGCTCCGGTTTATAGGGATGATTGACAATCTGGTCCTTCATCGTCATAAAAGAACAGTGACCTCCGTCCAGATTGTAGGCCGCTTTGCATCCCAGCTGTTCGAACAGCGCCGCCATTTCGCTTGGGAACATTCCTCTGGACGCAGTCTGTCGTCCGTCTACGACAAGGAAACAATAATGCCCCGGTTCATAATATCCGATGGCAGTCCTCGGATGAGATTCTCTGATATAATCCCATGTAAGAAAAGAAGATTTCGCTTTCCCATTGGAATCCAGCAGACTCGGTCCGAAAACCCAGCTCTGATAGGCACCGTTTTCCACCAGTTTTTTTGCGTCCATTTCATTCGGCCCGTAAATTTTCATCGTACCGTCCCAATTGAGAACACAGGTCTCCACATCGGTTGGCTGTGCCCTGTACACCACGCCGTTTCGTATAATGGTTCCATTATTTACATGCCTGCTGTTGCTGTAGGAATCTCCGTTCACAGCAAGAATTGATTTCATTCTCGCAGACATATCAGTCAGTTTCTCAGAATATCCTACGCCGTAAGTGTCCTGAGCAAAGCAGCTCTGCAGGCAGGTAATGTCTCCGATATAAATATCCGCCAGTACATAAGATACATTCGTTCCATATTTTACATGATTCCCGTTTTCTGACCGGTCCAGCCGGCTCGTCTGATAGCTGCCGTCCGTCAGCTGAATCGATACATTCGGGCTTGTATAAGAATTCTCACTGGATACGACATGATCAGTAAACTTGTCTTTAAATTTCTGATGCCAGTCTTCTGTATCCATAGATACTTTCGTCGTGGCATGTCCGTTTGCTGTCCGGTCCACAATCCGCTGCAGTCTCTCTGCCTCATTTCCGCCGGCTGCTGCCGCCGGTTTCCCGGAAATTGTCTCCGATATATTCTTTGCCATCACTCCGCTCTGTGGAATCAGATAATTAATTCCGTAAATCCCTCCCAGCAGCGCAGTGGAAATCAGCAGATCCAATATTATCATTAAAATTCTCTTCATCACAGTCGTTCCCTTCCTTCCCTGACTTCTGCATGTTTTCTGAAGATTATTTTCTTCTGAACCAGCCAGCTGATCAGAAACAACGTACATTCCGTTAAAATCTTTGCCGGATATACCGGAATATGAAGCACATACAGAAATCCCTGCAGAATGATATTATTTAGAACCAGAATCACTGCCGCCAGCGCCAGATAATCCGCCGCCGTTTTTACTGACTGTTTCTCATGAAAAATCAGCCGGCAGTTAATCGTATAATTATAGGCAGCGCTGAAGATCCGGGCCATGATATTGGATGCCGCAACTCCGTACGGAGTCCCGGGCAAAAGAAGTGTAAATAAGATAAACAATGCATAATCCAGGATAAAACTGGAAAATGAGGCCAGCGAAAACTTCAGAAGCTGCCCGTAAATCCTGACGGAATCCCGGACACGCCGGAAATGAGAACAGCTGTTGTCCTTATCGTGGTAAATGGTCTCTACAGGTACTTCTATCATAGGAATCTTATGGTCTGCGCAGGCTGTCAGAACATTCATTTCATATTCATAACGCTCTCCCGGTATTTCTTTCATAAAATACAGCCATTGGGATGAAAAAGCCCGAAGCCCTGTCTGGGTATCCGAAATCTCAACTCCCGTAATCCTTCGGAAAACTTTGCGGGTGATCTGATTTCCCATTCTGGATTTCCACGGAATGTTTCTGTCAATGGTTCTCGCTCCCAGGATCAGCGCTTCCCGGTGCTTCTCCGCCTCTGCAAGCAGACGCGCCATGTCCTCCGGCAGGTGCTGTCCGTCAGCATCCATGATCCCTATCACCCCGCCAATCTGCTTTTCCTCAAGATAACGAAAGGCAGTTTTAACCGCTGCTCCTTTTCCCCTGTTTATCTCATGATGCAGCACAGTGCATGTTTCACATAATGCAGCAAACAGTTCCCCGTATTCTCTGCTGCTTCCATCGTCCACTATAATGACCCGGCTGCCTGACGCACAGTTTTCCTCTGCTATTGTCCGCAGCCTCTCGTCCGGATCCAGTGCCGGTATGATGACCGTTCGTTCCATTGTATCCCTTCTTTCTTTTTTATTCTTCCCTCATTTTAAAATGCATATTTAATAACTTACTGTGGATTTTTTAAACAATTTATAAACAATCGCAAAAAATCCACCGTCAGGGCAGCATATTTTCTCTGTCCTTCGGTGGATTTCTCTGAATCTTCTATCTTAAATTTTCACTGCCATCCCTGCAGCAGTTTCAGGATCATGGTGTTTGTAATTTCATAAATGGAAAGGAACACATAGTCCGCATCCGCCAGCCGCATGGCTTCTCTTTGTTTTTCCGATACGACCGTATATGGATACACTCCAAACAGGAATGGAAAAAAAACATAGATGAATTCCTGCGTATCTTTCCGGGTCATTTCAGGGAAATATTTCTCCAGGCAGCGGCGCACTGTCTTCATGGAATTGCCATAGGATACCTTGAACGATGTAAGATTTTCCAGTCTGCAGTTCTCTTCCAGATCATAGTGATTCATGGACATAATCTTTAAGAGGCGTTCCCGCTTTTCCAGTGTATGCGCCAGACAGTCCGCAAAAAGCCCGGCCGACATTGTCTCATGTTCCTGCATCATAGTTTCCAGATCCTTCACCCAGAGTTCATATTCTCTCTGCAGCAGCGCCAGAAAAATTTCCTCTTTCGTCTGGAAATAGTTATAGATGGACGTGCGGGAAAAAGAAGTTTTCTTCCCGATTTCTTTCAGTGTAATATCCTTAAAATTCATCGTCTCATACAGCTGCGCGCAGGCATTGATGATTTCCTCTTTTCTTGACTGCGTTAATTCTTTTGATCCTCTTGGCATATAGTTCTCCTCTTTCTTTGTATGTATCATTTGCGCACATTCCGCCTGTCATCCTGTGCATTTTATTCTTATTATACCAGCTGTCAAAAGTCCGTCAAATCCGATTGCTTGTCTCCGGCATCTGAACTGTACTCATTTTATGATCTCCTTTCTTCCTGCGGATCCTTTTTAAAGGAAAGGCATTTTCCGATGACATCTCCGGTTCTCAGATATTCATACGTTGGGAACTCGAATAATACCGGTTTTAATGTCTGATAATTGATTTTTCCTTCCTCATTCAGATGTTCTTCTTCCACATAAGTACTGTCAATCGTACAGATAAAACTTTCAAAACCTTTCGTTTCGTATACGTCCACAACGGTGCACTCCATGGTCAGCGGTGCTTTCTCAATGATCGGCGTTCCTGCTTCGCCGGTTTCGAATTCAAAGACACCTGATTTATCCACCTTGGCGCCGCTTACGGATCCCACATAGTCTGCCTCAGAAAGCATTCCTTCATCGACAATATTTACAGATAATTTACCGGCAGCCTTGATCATATCATTGATATAATGGGTGGACGCAAGACTGACTAAGATTCTGTCATGACCGATAATTCCTATATGAGCAACCAGCGTCCAGGTTGGTTTTTCATCTTTCATCGCTCCTACAACAACCGTCGGTGTCGGATAAAGCGCTAACATAGAACCAATATTTTTCTTCATGATCGTTACCATCCTTTCTATTCTGACATCGTGTCAACAATTAAAATGTAGCACCATTCTGACATCGTGTCAATATAAAATTCTCAAATTCTGTTGAAAATAAAATTCTCTTTTTCCTTCTGACTGGCAGAAATCTGCTGCAAAATGACAGATTTCTGATAGGAAAAAAAGCTTCCATAAGTTATAATTTTTACAAAAAGGAGGTTGTACCAAATGTCAGGAGTTCTTTTTGATTTTAACGGCACTATGTTTTTTGATGAGGATTTTCAGGAAATATCATGGAAAAATTATATCCGCCGGAAAATAAACCGCGAGATATCAGACGAAGAATTTCAGCAGCATATTCATGGGAAAAACTCTGTAGATTCGCTGCAGTATTTTTTAGAAACTTCCCTTTCCCCGGACACCGTTGCCGCGTTTGAAGAAGAGAAAGAAGTTATTTACCGGGACCTGTGCCTCGCAAGTGAAAAATTCAGACTTGCTGACGGTCTCACTGAATTTTTGGATACTCTGAAAGAACATAAGATTCCTATGACGATCGCAACGGCATCCGGCTGGAATAATGTAAAATTCTTCTTTGAGCATTTAAAACTGGATCGCTGGTTCGATATAAGCCGTGTTGTATACAATGATGGTGCCATTGCCGGAAAACCCGCACCCGACTTTTACCTGGCAGCCGCTGAAAAAATCCAGACTGACATTTCACAATGTCTTGTCTTTGAGGATTCTCTCTCAGGAATTGAATCTGCCAGACGCGCCGGTGCAGGAAAGATCATACAGGTTCTCTCTATGAAAGAAATCCGGCGCTTCGATCATGTGGATGCCTGCATATCCGATTACACCGGAATACAGGAACTGATGGAACTGGCAGAATTACTGTAGGTCCATGCATTTCTCACAGTTTTTTTACAAAAAGAGCCCGGATGGCGTTCAAAACTGCAAGAATCATAACACCTACATCTGCGAAAATTGCCAGCCACATGTTGGCGATTCCAACGGCTCCCAGAACGAGACAGATCAGTTTAATTCCGATGGCAAACACAATATTCTGATAAACGATTCTGAGGCACTTTCGTGAAATTTTGATGGCTTTGGAAATCTGCATTGGATCATCATCCATCAGCACAACATCGGCCGCTTCAATTGCCGCGTCGGATCCCATGGCGCCCATGGCAATTCCAATATCCGCGCGGCGCAGCACCGGCGCGTCATTGATGCCGTCTCCTACAAAGGCCAGTTTCTCTTTTTCCGGCTTGTTTTTCAGCAGTTCCTCGACTTTCTCTACCTTATCCGCCGGCAGAAGTTCACTGTATACATCATCCAGATTCAAGTCTTCTGCCACCTGGTCTGCTGCTTTTTTCGCATCTCCGGTGAGCATTACTGTTTTGCTGATTCCGGCTTTCTTTAATTCAAGGACTGCGTCTTTTGCCTGCGGTTTTACAATATCAGAAATTACGATATGTCCGGCATATTTTTTATCCACTGCCATATGAAGAATGGTTCCCACAGAATGGCAGCCGATAAATGAAATTTCAAGATGTTTCATCAATTTGTCGTTACCTATGGCAATTTCCCGTCCGTCAACCTTTGCAATCACACCATTTCCGCTGATTTCACGAATATCGCTGACACGGCTGCGGTCAATTTCTTTTCCATAAGCACGCTGGAGACTTTTGCTGATCGGATGGGAAGAGGCGCTCTCCGCAAGAGCCGCATATTCTATTAGTTTCTCGTTTTCTATCTCATTATGATGGATACCGTTTACCTCAAAAACCCCCTGAGTCAGCGTTCCTGTTTTATCAAATACCACGATTTTCGTCTGGGAAAGCGTTTCCAGATAATTGGATCCCTTGACCAGGACGCCTGCATTGCTGGCTCCGCCGATTCCCGCAAAGAAGCTTAACGGTATGCTGATAACCAGAGCACACGGACAGCTGATCACCAGGAACGTTAGCGCCCGGTAAATCCAGGTTCCCCATTCTGCTGCCAGTCCCATTCCCAGCATACGCACCAGCGGCGGCAGAAATGCCAGTGCCAGCGCCGCATAACAGACAGCCGGCGTATAAATGCGGGCAAATTTGGAAATAAAATCTTCAGATTTGGACTTTCTGGAACTGGCATTTTCCACAAGGTCCAGAATCTTAGACACTGTAGATTCTCCGAATTCTTTCGTCGTACGAATCTTTAAGACTCCCGTCATATTGATGCATCCGCTGACAATCTCGTCTCCTTCTTTCACATCTCTCGGAAGGCTTTCACCTGTCAGCGCACTTGTATTCAGACTGGAACTTCCATTTTCCACGATTCCGTCAATGGGTACTTTTTCACCCGGCTGTACGACAATGATGCTGCCGATTTCGACTTCATCCGGATCTGTTTTTTCCAGCTTTCCATCCCTCTCAATGTTGGCATAATCCGGCCGGATATCCATCAGCTCACTGATATTTCTGCGGCTCTTTCCCACTGCGTAACTCTGAAACCACTCGCCAATCTGATAAAACAGCATGACCGCAATGGCTTCCGTATAATCTCCGCTTTTTTCATACAGCGCCAGAGCAATGGCTCCTATGGTTGCCACGGCCATCAGAAAACTCTCATCAAACATCTGACGGTTTTTGATCCCCTTCAGCGCCTTCAACAAAATATCGTACCCGATCACCAGATACGGAATCAGATACAGCAGAAATCTTACGGCTCCCGTAACCGAAATAAAATTCAATGCAATCAGAAAGACCGCTGCAATTATAATCCGAAACAGCATCTTCCTTTGTTTTTTATTCATATTGTCATCGCCTTTCTTTTTAATTAAATATTTGTTTATTCGTTTAATTGTTGTTTAAAAGAAAAACCCCTTCGATTTCTTACGCTCTCTCCGGGGCTCTTCCTTCTTTCTATCTCTTTTTTAAAGATAAACTTCACAGTCATCTTCCACTTTTTTGCAGTTCTTTCGCACTTCCTGCATTACTTCTTTGGGACTGCATCCCTCTTCAAATTCCACATTCATCTTAAGCATCATGAAATTCACAGAAGCATTTTTCACCCCGGCTGTTTTCCGGGCAGCCTCTTCCATTTTGTTCGCACAGTTTGCACAGTCTACTTCAATCTTATAACTTTTCTTCATTTCTATCTTCCTTTCCCGTTATCATTTCAACGATTAAGCAATTATTTAATTATTAATTATAAAGTACTCCTTTTTCTGCTGAAAGTCAACCTGTTTTACAAAAAATTTTTTCTGCTGATATCCCCGCGAAGCATTTTTATTTCAACTCCAGTATCTTCTCTTCTATTTTCTGAATCACGTCCATAAAAACCTGATCATCCTGCCCGGTGGGATCCTCCAGCCCCCAGTCGACAACTTCCTTCCCCGGAACATTGGGACAAGCCACATTACATCCCATGGTCACATAGAGATCCGCCTCCGGTATCTCATCCAGTAATTTGGAATACTGATCTTTCTCCATATCGATGCCGTACTCCCGCTTCATCAGCCTTACCGCATCCTGATTGATCCGAGGCTTTATCTCGGTTCCGGCAGAATAACAGTCGGCAATGGCGGACAGATACTTCTTCCCAAGAGCCTCCGCAATCTGGCTCCTGCAGGAATTGTGAACACAGATGAATGCAATCTTCTTTTTCGCCGCATTGCGAAACGGACATCTTTTTCCAATACACTGGTTGTTCTGCCCGCTGTAGGAACAGACAATTTCCGGCAGTTCCATTTCTATCCCCAGGTTTTTTTTCACAAACTCCACTGCCTTTTGAATGGAAAGATAAGAATCTCTCTTGCAGCAGCGCGGTCCCCCGATCTCTCCAATGGCTCCCAGAGCTGCGGACGTCATTTTGTGGGACAGGGCAAAATTATCTGTTCCCAGAGGTGTGGATCCGGTCACGATGGAAACAAACATTCCGGCGCTGATTCCCGCTCCGCAGGCACCCCAGAATCCACAGGCGCCGCCCGGCACCGACTTTCCTCTGCTGTTCATCTCGATCAGAGCCTTCCCAAGGTTGATTTCTCCGCCTGCATTTTTATAAGCAGTCAGCAGGGCCATCCCCACCATAACATGATGCTCCGGTCCGTGCATATGGCAGAACGGCAGATCCATCATTTGATTCAGAATCTTCACCGGATCTTTGGACGTTTCCTTCAGACACAAACCTACAAGGCTGTCAATTCCCTGCATATGACATTCATTGCAGACATAATGTCCATTGATACATCGAGTCTTGCTCTTTTCTTTTTTATGGCATAATTCACACTCCATCTCAATATCCTCATTCAGATATTCCAGGGGTGCTTTACAAATCAGACATTCTTCTTTCATATCTCCCTCCGTGGATTTCCTTTTATACATCTGTTTTTAACTCATTGTTTTCAGAAGACATCTCTTTATTTTTCCCACTTTGCTACAGAAATCTTCCCGTAATGCTTTCCGGCGTCTCTTTTATCATCTGCGGCGTTCCTGCCGCCACAATGCGTCCGCCGGCTTCGCCTCCGCCCGGTCCCATATCAATGACATAGTCCGCATTTCGGATCACGTCCAGATCATGCTCAATCACAATGACCGTCGCACCATGACTGATCAATGTCTGGAAAACTCTCAGCAAAGTTTCCACATCCAGCGGATGCAGGCCGATGGTCGGTTCATCAAAAATGAACACAGAATCTGACTGGGCTTTTCCCATTTCACTGGCCAGCTTCAGACGCTGCGCCTCACCGCCGGACAGGTTCGGCGTTTCTTCTCCCAATGTAAGATACCCCAGTCCCAGATCTTCCAATACCTGCAGACGGCGGTGCACTAATTTCATATCTTTGCACGCTTCCAGTGCAGTATGGATATCCATCGCCATAAGATCCGGAAGTGAATACTTCTGCCCCTCTTCATTCTGATAGTAAATGCCGCCTGCGTCTTTTCCATAGCGGGATCCCCTGCATTCCGGGCAGGGAATATCCACATCCGGCAAAAACTGCACATCCAGGCTGATCACTCCTGTACCGTCGCAGACCGGGCAGCGCAGCCGTCCTTTGTTATAAGAGAAATCTCCCGCTTTGTATCCTCTTTCTTTCGCTTCCGGCGTACGGGCAAAAATCTTCCGAAGCTCCGCATGAACATTGGCATAAGTTGCCACCGTAGAACGGACATTAATGCCGATTGGCGTCGCGTCAATCAATTTCACCTGTGAAATACCTGCAGTATCCACATCATGCACATGTTCCGGCAGTTTTTTCCCCTGAATCTCAGCCTCCAGTCCCGGAATCAGACTTTCCAGAATCAGGGTTGTTTTCCCTGAACCGGACACGCCGGTAACAATCGTCATCCTGCCTTTCGGTATATCTGCCTCCAGCGGCTTCACTGTATGGATGGTTCCTGTGGAAAGATGAATTTTCCCTTCGTCAAACATCACCTCCATCGAAGTCTGCTCCCGAAGGCTGGCTCTCGGATGATCTGCCAGAAATGGACCGATTTTAGAATCCGGATCTTTGGTCAAATCATCCACCGTTCCCTGAGCGATCACACGTCCTCCGTCTGATCCCGCGCCCGGTCCCATCTCGATGATCCAGTCGGCTTCTGACAAAATCTGTGTATCGTGATCCACCAGTACCACTGAATTTCCGTCATCAATCAGGTCATGCATCACTCCGGTCAGACCAACGATATTAGATGGATGCAGACCAATAGACGGTTCATCCAGCACATACAAAACTCCGGTAGTACGGTTTCTCACCGCACGGGCCAGCTGCATTCGCTGGCGCTCTCCCGTTGAAAGGGTAGACGCCGCACGGTCAAGGGTCAGATACCCAAGTCCCAGATCCATCAGCCGCTTTGCCACGGTCTGAAAAGACTCGCCGATACTCTCTGCCATCGGCCGCATTTCTTCCGGCAGACTCTCCGGCACACCTGCCACCCAGTTCACCAGATCTCCCAGTGTCATTCTGCAGGCCTCATCCAGAGATATTCCTCTCAGCTTCGGTGCTCTGGCTGCCGCGCTCAGACGGCTGCCTCCGCAGTCCGGGCAGGTATCTTCTTTCAGAAATTTTTCCACCCGCTTCATTCCTTTTTCATCTTTCACTTTGGAGAGGGCATTTTCAACGGTACGAACCGCACTGTAGTAAGTAAAATCCAGTTCTGAAACAGCATCTGTTTTCTTTGCATGGTAAAGAATGTGCTTTTTCTCTGCCGGACCGTCAAACACAATTTCTTTTTCTTTGTCCGTCAAATCCCGAAACGGCACATCGGTGCGCACTCCCATTTCACGGCATACATCTGTCATCAGATCCCACATCAGCGATCTCCATGGCGCCACCGCTCCTTCATCGATTGTCAGACTTTCATCCGGAACCAGCACAGACCGGTCCACAGTGCGCACAATGCCGGTGCCGCCGCAGGTCTTGCAGGCTCCCTGGCTGTTAAAAGCCAGTTCCTCCGCGGAAGGCGCATAAAATTCCGCGCCGCACTCCGGACAAACAATTGGTTTCTCTGCGGCAACTGCCAGTGCAGGCGGTACATAATGACCATTTGGACAGCGGTGACTGGCCAGACGGGAATACATCAGCCTCAGGCTGTTCAGCAGCTCGGTCCCCGTACCAAAAGTGCTCCGGATTCCCGGCACGCCGGGACGCTGATGCAGAGCCAATGCCGCCGGCACATATAACACTTCATCCACCTGGGCTTTTGCTGCCTGGGTCATGCGGCGGCGGGTATAAGTAGACAGGGCCTCCAGATAACGTCTTGAGCCCTCAGCATACAGGACGCCCAGCGCCAGAGAAGATTTTCCCGAACCGGAAACCCCGGCAATCCCTACAATCTGATTTAACGGTACATCTACATCAATATTTTTCAGATTGTGCACCCTCGCGCCGCGGATTTGGATATGATCATGCATTGTCATCTACGTCCTTTCTTCTTGTAACTGAATCTCGTGCTTTTCTTACTATTCATTATAATCCTTTTGATTCGCTTTTACTATTCTCAAAAAGAACTGCTTCTGCTTTCTCAGGTATAAATTCTTTGTTCACTTCTTCTAATTCTTCCATCGCAGGTTCCATATGTTTTTTCACATACTGCGCGCACTCTTTGATAAATTTCCTGTCAATGCTGTATACAGAGTCATCTATGGAAGCTTCTTCTATTTTTTTATACATTGTATCAGCAGCTCCAAATACTTCTCCCAAAACAATCTGCATTTCTAACATTTTATAAAAATAATACATTTTCAGATGCGGCTCTTTCTGTATTATTTGTTCAAAATTATCTGCGCACAATTTATAATAATCATTCCACCGGTTCAGGGAAGATATCCTGCTGTTTATATCATCTCCTTTTATCTGATCTGCCTGGCTTTCCATTCTTTCTAACAGCGTCTTCTGTTCTTTCTTTTTCTCTTGCAATTCCTCTGATATTGTATTCTTTCTTTCCTGTTTTTCAAGCCATATCATCGGTTCTTCAGCATCTTCTTTTTGCGGTTTAAATCTGAAATGTTCCGTTTTATCATTCCGCCATCGATAGATCGTTCGGTTCACAATGTCTCTTTTTTCCTGTTCATTGATTTCTCCAATTAACTCCGGCTCAATCCCAAAATATTCGCCTAATTATATTTTCCTATTCGCCGGTATGCTTTTCTTTCCGTTTTCCCAGGCACTTATCATCTGGCGCGATACACCTATTTCTTCTGCCAGTTCACTGACTGAATAATTGCATTGAATTCTTATTATCTTTAATCCGTTCATTACTTACCTCCATATTCATTTCTGTTCAGGAGAGCGCTCTCTTGATATATCAACAATAAAAAAGGTTGACAGCAAGTGTCAACCTGGAACCGCAAGCGGTTCTTAAAAATAAATTGAATTTTTCTGTAATCCTTACTTCTTCTTACCGAAACATCTCATCGTTCCATATGAGTTTTGTCAATTCTACCAGCACTGCTGTTCTTTCTGTTATTTCCGTCTTGCCAAATTTAGCATATGCCCTGAATCCCAGATTGTGATCCGCAATGAATTTTTTAAACTGCGGATGATTCTGATATGCTGAATCTCCGAGAGATTCCGTATAAATATTTCCTTCATTGGAACAATACTTTTTCAACTTATACTCATATCCTGCGTCATTCAGACTGGCATTGATGCTCTTATGAAGCAGCAACAATGCTCCCACACTATTTCTCCATCGTCTGAAATCGTCCTGATCTGAATATTCACTGGTAAACCACTCATAATGATCGGCAATGATATGCTCTATCTCGAATGGATTCTTCGTCTGCGTATTCATATAATTGCAGTAATTGGATGCAACCCCTGTCTGTTCCTCAATATAGCCGGTAACTCGCGCCAGAAAATGTTTTATATATTTTTTTGTAAAGCTGTTAAGTCCCCAGTTATAAAGTGCTGTTTCAGGTGCAAATGCAAGATTGATATACTGCTGCTGCAATTTACTTTTTAATGCAGGAATATCCGTCATACGAATATCCTTTGTCACATTGAATACAAAATTCTTAATAGTGCTGTAATTTACAGATCTGTAATTTATAACTCTTGAGATAATCAAAAGATCAATAAACCTTGCTGTCAGATTGATCTTCTCTGTAATCACCGGCCATGGATCTTCGTAGCATATCGGAGCCAGCAGCAGCTGAGGCTGTAATGTAAAGTTAACCCGGGCATTATAGTAAACATACTTTGTTTCCTCTGAAAATACTGCTTCAGCTTTGCGGATCAATTCGTATACATCAGCAAATTTGGCAAACTTCTTTATAAACAGTTCATAATCATCTGAACTGTTCAGTCCAAGTTTTTCACGTTCATCTCTCACCCATTTATGAAATGAACCGCTAATAATATCAAAATCTTTATTCTTCGCTTTTGCCCTGTTTTCACGGATGGTTTCCGCATAATGCGCCCTCAGCCATACCTTTATAAAAACTTCATCGCCCTTATCGTCATCCCGCTTTAGCAAGAGAATCTTGTCTTTCCAGAGATTATTCATTTTTTCTCTCACAGAGTCAGATTTAATTTCTGAAAGCAGGTAGCCTTTTAACATTTCTGTAGAAGTCAGGCTAAGTCCCCGGTCATTCATGGTAACAAAAATTTTATGAGCGTCTTGTTCCGTCGTCGCTACAATTTCAATAAAAAATACTTTTTCCGCCAGCCAGTCACAGAAATGCAGTAAAATATCATCCGATATATCCTCAGGGAAAACCTCCTGAATATCCTGATATCTTCCATAAAGATTACACACCGATTCGCCCGCTCCGGTAACGTCAAAATCCACATTATTAAAAATAGCTTCCATACATTCCTGGCGGTCATCGACATTGATATTAAATGACTTCGTGCCAAAGGATTCAGAAAAAATCATAGTTTCGATCATGTTGTAACTCTGCCCGGCCGCCTTTAATCTGTTATTCAGATACATCAGAAGCAAAGTTAAAGATGATAATCTCTGCTGACCGTCAATAATCGCATTTTCCCTGCCGGCTAATATAATCGACCCCATGAAATAGGTCCCATAATCAGCAACTGTCGGTCTTGTATCCCCAGGTTTATAATAGTCCAGAAATTCTGAAGTCAGATCATCGATCAGTTCTTCGATATGTTTCCTCTGCCACATATATTCCCGCTGGTAATAATGAATTGAATATTTCGTATTTTGAAGCAGCTGCCTTAAATTCTTTGGTGAACCCTCAATCTTCTTCATAAGTCCATCCTTTCTGCCTTTGTTTTATTGAAACGGTTGATTTACTTATCTTTTCTTGATAAAAGGCACACTGTCTCTACGTGCCCGCTGTGTCCGAACTGGTCTACGACGCTGACTTTGTCCACCTGATATCCCTGCTCTCCCAGTATTTTCACGTCTCTCGCCAGTGTGGCCGGATCACAGCTTACATAGACAATTCGTTTCGGCGCCATTTTTACCATGGTATCCAGCAGTTTCCCATCGCATCCTTTTCGCGGCGGATCCACAACGATAACATCCGCATACACACCGTTCTTTTCATATTCTCCCGGCAGTACTTCCTCTGCTTTTCCCACGAAGAACTGTGCATTGTCAAATCCGTTCATCCTGGCGTTCAGTCTTGCATCGTCAATAGCTTCCGGCACGATTTCCACGCCGTAGACCTGTTTTGCTTTCTGAGCCAGGAACAAAGAAATAGTTCCAATGCCGCAGTACAGATCCCATACGGTTTCCTCTCCTTCCAGCTGCGCATACTCCAATGCCTTTTCATAGAGAACCCTCGTCTGTCTCGGATTCACCTGGAAAAAAGACAGAGGTCCGATCTGATATTTTACATTCCCAATGTAATCATAAATATACGGCGGTCCATACACTTCTTCAATCTGACTTCCCAGAATCTTATTAGTCCGCTCCTGGTTGACATTCACGCAGATGCTGGTCATTCCTTCGATTTCCCTCAGAGAATCAACAAGCTGTTCCACGTTTTTCAGCTTCTTTTTGTTTCCGTTAAGTACAAGGCAGACCATTACCTCTCCGGTAGTAAATCCGACTCTCGTCACGATATGGCGTACCAGTCCCTTCCCGGTCTTTTCATCATACGCGGAAATATGGTTTTTCCTCATATAATGCAGCACTTTTTCCAGGATTTCCTGATTCACCGGATGCTGAATGGCACAGTCGGTACACGGAATGATCTGATGCGATTTACCCGCATAAAATCCGGTTACCAGATTGCCTTCTTTGTCCGTTCCCACAGGAAACTGGGCCTTGTTTCTGTAATGGTACGGTTCATCCATGCCATAGACCGGCTCCATTTTTTCCTCAATATTTTCCAGTCCGCCAATCCGCTCCAGGCAGTTTTTTACCTTGCGGAACTTATATTCCAGCTGTTTTTCATAAGATAAGTGCTGCAGGGTGCAGCCTCCGCACGGTCTTGCCACAGGACAAACCGGTTTCACACGGTCTCTGGACGGCTCCAGCACTTCTTCCACCCGGGCATAGCCGTATTTTTTCTTGGCTTTCATGATCTTTGCCCGGACTCTGTCTCCCACTACAGCGTCCTTTAAAAAGAGGGCATAGCCGTCCACATGGCCGATGCCCTCTCCTTCATTTCCTATGTCATCAATATACAGTTCAACCATCTGATTTTTCTTAAATTCCATATTCACCTCTAAATTGATGTTTTTCGGATTCTTGTATCCAGAAGTCTCTGGAATCCGGACCATTCCTGGTCTTCTTTCTGTTTTTCAATGATTTCTGCAAATGTTTCCATTCTGGCGTCCAGATTATCTGCCTGGCTCAGTGCAATGGCTTCCAGCAGCGCCGGTTTTTTCGGAGAACCGAATTCCAGTTCCCCATGATGTGCCAGAATACAGTGTTTCACTTCGTTTGCCAGTTTCGGCGGAAATCCCGGGATCTGACGCATCAGGCGGTCTAATTTAATCGCTCCCATCACGATATGTCCCACCAGCTGTCCTTCATCCGTGTAATCATTTTCAGGAAATCCTGATAATTCTTCTACTTTTCCCATGTCATGCCACAGCGCGCTCATAACCAGCAGATCCCGGTTGATCTGCGGATACAGAGCCGCATAGCTTTCACAGATTTTCGCCACAGACAGGCTGTGTTCCAGAAGTCCTCCAATGTAACCGTGATGCACGCTCTTAGCTGCAGAATGAACTTTGAATTCTCTGGCGAAATCCTGATCTTCTATAAAAATCATTTCTGCCAGTTTCCTTAAATGCGGTTCTTTTGTTCTCTGAATCATCTGAACCAGCTCATCATACATGCCGTCAATATCTTTTTTCGTACTTGGCATATAATCGGTCATGCTGTATTCCCCTTCCTGCGCCTTGCGGATCCGGTGGATGTTCAGCTGATTGGATCCCTGATAACTGGTCACCTGTCCTCTTACATGGATATAATCCATTGCCTCGAAATGACCGATGGCATTGGTCAGCTCCCATACCTTTCCGTCAATGACTCCCGTTTTATCCTGAAGGGTAAGAGAATAATAAGACTTCCCATACTTTGATGTCCCCGGAGATTTGGTCTTGCACAAATACACCTCAGAAACCTGATCGCCTTCTCTTAACTCACTAATATACCTCATAACATTGCCTTTCTAATTATAAAATCACTCCATGCTCTTTCGGGCACTTTTACATTTCATTATGCCACAGATTTTCTCTAAAATCCATATAAAACGCCTCTTATCCTAAAAAAGAACAAGCGCTGTTTGTTTTTTACTCTTTTGCCGCTTTACCTATAGATTTATTTATGCTATACCATATTTGTTTCCAGTTATTTCCATTTATTTTGTTAAATTTCTATATATTTTATTTCTCTTCTCTTTACACATTTCTTTTTCTATAATGAAAGGAGACATCATTATGAATACAACCAATAACAAAGCAGCCAGACAGCCAAAACTTTTAACTGAACTAACGTTTCTAAACCGTTTTCTGTTTAACGAAGTAATGGAACAGCCGGAAAATCTCCGGGTATTATTAGAAATCATTCTCGGGAAAGAGATTTTGTTAAAATATCTGCCTGAAACTGAGCGGGAAACCCGCACTTCTCCCATTCACCGTTTTATCAAACTGGATGTCTGGGCAATGGATGAAGAAGATACTGTATACGATGCTGAAGTACAGCAGAAAAATACGCAGAACCTCCCAAAGCGAAGCCGTTATTATCAGGGGATGATTGACAGTAAACTCTCAAAACCCGGTGTAGTTGATTTTAATGAGCTGAACGATATTTTTATCATTATAATCACTCCTTTTGACCTGTTCGGTCAGGACCGCTATCTGTACACATTTCAGATGCAGTGTGAGGAAGTACCAGGGCTTCATCTGCAGGATGGGGCAGCAAGAATTTTTATAAATACCCATGGAAAAAATCCTGAAGATATCAGCGATGATCTGCTTGAGCTGCTTCATTTAATTGAACATACAAATGATCATGATACCACCTATCATAATAAAAACTTACAGAAAATGTCAGAAAGAGTGCGTGAAATTCAAAATAATGCGGAAGTGAGTGTGAAATATATGCAGGCATGGGAAGAACGAGTCCTCGACCGTCAGGAAGCGCGGGAAGAGGGCCGGAAACAACTATTATCAGAACTCATTCAAAAGAAACTGGAAAAAGGACTGACCATGGATCAGATCGCAGATACGCTGGAAATTGACGCTTCCAGAGTAAAGGAACTGATCCGGGAAATGGAAACATCAGGTTAGTCTGTTTTCTTTTAAACAAAACATCTCCGGAGTGCCGCTTCTTTTTACAGGAAGTGTACTCCGGAGATTATTATATTTTCATATTATAAATTTTTGCGTTCCATTGCCTGATCATACGCCTGCTGATAGAAGAATTCCTGAGAATTTAAAGGTGTATCCTGATTTTCCGGACGTTTATAATTTCCTTCAGAATCTTCTTCTTTTGCTTTCTGGTTATCACTGAGCATCGTAATGAACATTTCAATGATCTGCAGTTTCAGATCCGGGTCATAAACCGGAGCCGCTACTTCTACACGGCGGAGAGTATTTCTTGTCATAAAGTCTGCGGACGCAATATAGACTTTTTCTCTTCCCTTCGCACCGAAAATATAGATGCGGGAATGTTCCAGAAATCTTCCGACAATGCTTCGAACAGTAATATTCTCTGTTTTTCCTTTGACTCCAGGAATCAGACAGCAGATACCGCGAACGATCATGTCAATCTTCACGCCTGCACAGGATGCTTCGATCAGTTTTTCCATGATCTTCTTATCCGTCAGAGAATTCATCTTAAGGCCAATATACGCCTCTTCGCCGGCTTTTGCGTAATTGATCTCTTCATCAATCATATCAAGAATCCGGTTCTGCAGACAGTTTGGAGCCACCAGCAGATGTTCAGATTCCTGGACCGTCTCACCCATGGACAGTGCCTGGAAAACATTGGCTGCATCTTCCGCAATCCCTTCATCTGCCGTCATAAGAGACAGATCCGTATACAGACGGCTGGTTTTTTCATTATAGTTTCCGGTTCCGATCTGCGTAATGCAGCGGATTCCGCCTTTGGTCTTTCTTGTGATCAGGCAAAGTTTGGAATGTACTTTATATCCGTCCAGGCCATAGATCACACGGCATCCGGCATCTTCCAGACGGCGGGACCAGCGGATATTATTTTCCTCATCAAAACGAGCTTTTAACTCCATCAAAATCGTGACTTCTTTTCCGTTGTCTGCTGCTTCAATCAATGCTGCCGCAATCTGGCTCTGTTTTGCCACACGGTAAAGAGTCATCTTAATGGAAACTACATCCTCATCTTCAGCCGCTTCACGGAGCAGATTCAAAAATGGTCTCATGCTCTCATATGGATAAGACAGAAGCTTATCTTTCTTTTCGATCTGCTTGATAATGGATTTGTGATCTTTAAACTGCGGAGATTTCTGAGGCACCCTTCTTTCATAAAATAACTCTGATTCTCCTCTTAAACAGTCTCTGATTCCGTCCACAAAGGACAGGTCAAGAGGAGAACGGCTGTGGAATACATAATCTGTGCTCAGATGGAGATATCCGCAGATTGTTTCAATACTTTCGCCGTCCATTTCCCTTGTATATTCCAGACGGATCGGCGCCAGTTTTCTTCTCTTCTTGATCAGATCCTCCATGAAATCTCTGTAGTCCAAATCTTCATCATACAAAGCATCTGCATCAATATCTGCATTTCTTGTAACACGGATCAGACACTTGGATTTTACATGATAGCCTTTAAATACTCTCGGCACATAGTGAAGAATGATCTCTTCAGACAGCATATATGCGTCTTTTCCAGGAATCTTGATCAGGCGCGGGAAAACTCCGCTTCCGCATGGAATGATCGCCAGTCGTTCCTTTCCGTTTTTCGTTTCCAGTACGGCCACTGCATAGATTTCCTTATTTTTCAGAAAAGGGAATGGCTGTCTCTTGGCAATAATTGTCGGAGAAATCAGCGGCGCAATCTCTGCCTTAAAATATTTTCTTAAATATTCACTTTCTTTTTTTGAGATCTTCTGAAAGTTAACCAGCTTCATCCCATAATGCTCCAGCTTTTCCATCAGATCTTCATAAATAGTATCTTTCTTTCGGTTCAGTCTCTTTACTTCCGGAATGATGGCGTCCAGCTGTTCCTGCGATGTCATCTTCGTCTTATTTTCCCTTATTTCACGGTCGATCAGCAGCTGATCTACCAGTGTCCCCACACGGACCATAAAGAATTCATCCAGGTTGCTCTGATAAATTGACGCAAATGACAGCCTCTCACACAAAGGGACCTGAGGATTCTGAGCCTCTGCCAGAACTCTCTCATTAAATTTCAACCAGGATAATTCCCTATTCATATAAATCTTTTGTTTCATCCATTTTCACCTTTCAGTCTTTTTGCGTTTTACCCCTACATCATACGATGATTATGTTAAATTCTGGTAATCATTATGTTAACTTCCTGTAAATCTATTTGGTATTTTGAAGACCTTCCGTTCCCCCTTGCATTTACACCCAAAATAATGTATGTTACACTTTTAATAAATCATTACTTTTATATTATAATATGTAACATTTTTTATTTCAATATTATGAAAAGGGAACATCAATTATGAACCAAAAAGTTTTTCAGACACTGGAATTTGATAAAATCATAAAGATACTGACCGGATATGCCTCTACTGAAATGGGCAGGGATTTATGCCGGAAACTAACTCCGATGACAAAGGAAACTGATATCCTAAATGCCCAGGATCATACCCAGGACGCACTGACCCGGATTTACCGCAGAGGCAGTATTTCTTTCTCCGGAATTACCGATCTGAAACCTTCCATTGCACGGCTGAACATGAAAGGAAGTCTCGGTGCCGGGGAACTCTTAAATATTGCAAAACTGCTGGAAACCGTAAAAAACGCGGCTGCGTACAACTCCAGTGAGGACGATGATATGGAAGCAGATTCTCTCGATGAGATTTTTGAGGCTCTGGTTCCTTTAAATGACCTGCTTCGGGAAATCAGACGCTGCATTATCTCGGAAGAAGAGATCAGCGATGACGCGTCTTCTGCTCTGAAAAGCATCCGCCGCTCCATGAAACAGGCCAATCAGAAAATCCACAATCAGCTGACAGCTGTTGTCAGTGCATCCTCCAATCAGGATAAACTGCAGGATGCCATTGTTACTATGCGAAACGGCCGGTACTGTATCCCGGTGAAACAGGCCTACCGCAATTCTTTCCCGGGAATGATCCATGATCAGTCTGCTTCCGGCAATACTTTGTTTATCGAGCCAATGTCCGTGGTCACTTTAAACAATGAACTGAAAGAACTGGAGGGACGGGAACAGGCGGAAATTGAGAAAATTCTCTCCCTCTTAAGCGAAGAAGCCTCTTATGCAGCAGATGATCTTGCACGAAACCAGGATCTTCTGGTTCAGCTGGACTTCATTTTCGCCAAGGCCAAATATGCCAAAGATCTGGATGCTTCCCGTCCGATCTTCCGGGAAGACGGCGTGATCAATATCAAGCAGGGGCGTCACCCTCTGCTGGACCAAAAGAAAGTCGTTCCGATCAATGTGTCACTGGGACAGGATTTTTCCATGCTGATCATCACCGGACCAAATACCGGCGGAAAAACCGTTTCCTTAAAGACCGTTGGCCTTCTGACACTGATGGGACAGGCCGGTCTTCATATTCCGGCTTTCCAGGGTTCTTCTCTTGGTATTTTCCGGGAAGTCTTTGCTGATATCGGAGATGAACAGAGCATTGAGCAGAATCTCAGTACTTTTTCTTCTCATATGACAAATATTGTCTCCATCATTCAGCAGGCATATAAAGATTCCCTTGTACTTCTGGATGAGCTGTGCGGAGGAACGGATCCGATCGAAGGAGCCGCTCTGGCAATTTCAATTTTGACAGATCTCCATGACCGGGGGATTAAGACAATGGCAACGACTCATTACAGCGAGCTTAAAATGTTTGCCCTCTCTACAGACGATATTGAGAATGCATCCTGCGAGTTCGATGTTGAAACTCTGTCTCCAACTTACCGGCTGATGATCGGAATTCCGGGTAAGAGCAATGCCTTTGCTATTTCCAGAAAACTGGGACTGGATGAACATATCATTGAAGGTGCTTCCGGACAGATTGATGAATCTGTGAAAGATTTTGAAACAATCCTCGCTGATCTCGAAAAGAGCAAACAGACCATTGAACAGGAACAGGAAGAAATCCTTGCCTATCGAAAAGAAATTGAATCCCTGCGCAGAAGTCTTAAGGCCCGTCAGGACAATATAAAAGAAAAGCGGGAAAAAACTCTTCGAAATGCCCGTGAAGAAGCACAGCAGATTCTGCAGGAAGCAAAAGATGTGGCAGATCAGACCATCCGTGAATATAATCAGCTGAAAAAGCAGACAAATAAAGATACCAACAAAAAGATGGAACATATGCGAAGCGATCTCCGCGGCCGGATGAACAAGCTGGAAAATCAAATGACAGCCAGGAAGAAGAAGCGTTCCGGCAAGCGGCATGACGCAGGTGATTTTCACGTAGGGGATGAAGTGTACGTATCCAGTTTATCTTTAAATGGTACAGTGCAGACTCTCCCGAACGCTAAAGGCGATCTCTATGTCCAGATGGGCATGATGCGGTCTCTGGTCAACATCCGGGATCTTGAAATCACAAAAACCGCAAAAGAAGTGAAACGTGAAAACCAGCGGAACGAAAACAGAGGACGCGCCCGCACCGCCATGAACAAATCCGCCACCATCAAACCGGAAATCAATGTGATGGGAATGACCGTTGACGAAGCGATTGCTGAACTGGACAAGTACATTGATGACGCCTGTCTTGCAAATCTGGCGCAGATCACGGTTGTCCACGGAAAAGGAACCGGGGCCCTTCGAAAAGGCCTTCATAATTACTTCAAAACTCTGAAAAAGCAGAAACGCATTTCCGGCTACCGGGACGGCGAATATGGAGAAGGCGATCTCGGCGTTACCGTTGTAACTTTATAATATTATCAGTAAGGAGACATCATGAAGCGACATCCATGTAATATAACAGAAACCCAGATGCGCCAGGCTCTGCGGGAAGAAGAATTCAAACTTTTTCTCCAGCCTAAGGTGCACCTGAAAAACGGTACAGTAACCGGAGCAGAAGCTCTGGTCCGCTGGATTTCCAGCGATGGCCGGACCTTCTTTCCTAATGACTTTATCCCTTTATTTGAACAAAACGGTTTCATTCTCTCTCTCGATCATTATATGCTGAAACAGGCCTGCCGCCTGATTCACTTCTGGATCAAAAACCATCTCCCACCAGTTCCGGTTTCAGTCAATCAGTCCAGGCAGACCTTTCTGAAGCCGGATTATGTTTCCCGGCTCCAGGAGCTGATAAAAACCTGGCAGATTCCAGATGGTTTCCTGATTCTCGAAATTACAGAAGGAATCGCTTTAAAAAATGAAACAGAGCTTAATTCCCTCCTCTCACAAATCCGGACTTTGGGAATTCTGACTTCCATGGATGATTTTGGCACTGGTTACTCTTCACTTACAGTTCTCGGAAACCTTCGGATTGATGAGCTCAAACTGGACCGGGGATTTCTTCTGAACGCGGCAGAACCATCCAATACCCGTGCCCGTATCATTATGGAACACACACTCCAGATGGCTGCCCGGCTCCAGATCCCCACAGTCACAGAAGGAATTGAAACAAAGGAGCAGGCAGAACTGGCCCGGGATCTGGGAAGCATTTATGGTCAGGGATATTTCTATGGGAAACCCATCCCTGCAGAAGAATTTCATAACAAATATATCATTTGCAAAAAATAGAATTCCCGGAATTTCTATGGCTTTGAAGTTCCGGGAATTTTTTATTTATGTTATAATGATTTTTCAGATATACAGGAGGCAGATATGATGAAAAAACAGATTTTATTATATAATATCAAAAATAGAAAAAGAGCCATGGACATCCGCCGGGTTTTAATGCCGTTAAAAATCCGCATCAAAACTATTTCTCCGGAAGAATTTGCCCATCCCATCGGATATCTTCTGGGGCTGGATGGATACGAGGCGTCAGACGCTCCTGCCGATGCTTGTTTCTTTGAAGATGAGATGATGGTCATGGCCGGATTCACCAGCTATGATATTGATCAGGTCATCCACGGATTCCATAAACGCAGAATCCAGGGAATTCCCCTGAAGGCGGTCGTCACACCTCACAATCAGGAATGGACTTCTTATAAATTATACGGAGACCTGAAAAAAGAACATGAAAAAATGACGAAATAGCAAAACCCCCAAAGTTCCAGTCCATGACGCTTTGGGGGTTTTTATCAAATAATTTCTAAAAGGTTACCGTTTTCGGTTCTTTGGTAAAGGATGAAAATGTCGCTGCGGCATCTTTCATATAGAATACCTGAGTATTGCCGTCATCCGGCGCGTACATCTCTTTCAGAGATGGATATGCATCCAGCAGAGAAGCTTTCGCTTCTGTCCGGTCATCTTCCACCAAAGTTGCCGCTACACGAAGCCAGTCTCCATCTTTCATGGCGCAGATCTCAACTTTTCCATTCTTCATGATCTGTTTGGATACATCTTTTACTTTTCCGGTCTGAATATACAGTTTCCCTTCAAACATATGTATCGTCCCAAAAGGACGCACCCTCGGCTGATCGCCGTCCATCGTAGCCAGATAATAAGTTTCCGCATCTTTCAGGAACTGATAAACTTCTTCCATGTTCATTCCTCACTTTCTGTCTATGCTTTGATTTCCTTACTTCCTGTCTGGATCAAATCTGCTCTACTTTCATTTTTTCGAACCCGTCCCTCCCAAGAACCGCAGACAAAGCCTGTTTGTATTCATCATACGTAAGACTGCCTTCCGGAACTAAAAGTTCAAAATCCGTGCCATATGCATTGACGAACAGGTTTGTTTCCTTCAAACCGTTTTTCATATAAAATTTTTTCCTGCTGGCCCTCTGCTCCGCATTGGACGCGGACACATCCTGCTTCTCAATTTCCAGGATCAGCTTCCTGCCGCGGAACCTGTCCATAATCTTCTGAATTCCAATGCTTCCGTATCCTCCGCTGCGCTTTTCCGGCAGTATGGCATAATAATCCAGAATTGCCAGATCTCCTGCCAGCATATTAATATTTAATCCTATCAATTCTTCCTCTTCCATCAGAGATAAAATTTCCATCTTCCCTTCCTGCTCCAGTTTCCGCATAAAGTCAAATGGCTTTTTTTCTTCTGCCGGAAATGCCTCTTCATACAATGTCTTCAATCGATTTGCTGTCTCTCTTTTCATGTCATCAAATCGTATCAAATCCATATGTTCCTGACTCCTCTTTCTTTATTTTTATTCTTGTATTTTAATCTGACACGCCTTCATGGCTTCCAGTGCATTGGCATGACTCTCCGGTGTCACTCCCGCACAGCATTTTGCATCTATCATAATTTCCGCTTCCGGGAGCACAGATTTCAGAATCATCGCGTTAGAAATCACACAGATATCCGTACATAATCCGATCAGCTCGATTCTGCAGTCCTCTGTACCGCATGCTTCTGCCAGAACATCTCCCAGTTCTCTGGAACCGAACGCTCCCTTTTTGCAGAAATCATGAACCTCTGCCTTCGTCTCTGCCAAAGCCTGCAGAATCTCTCCATTGAGCGCCCAGCCGTCTTCACCGTAAATACAATGAGCCACCGGCAGATTCTTTCCTTCCTGAGTTTCCAGATAATCTTCCCCATGGGTATCCAGGGTTCCGTAAATATCCCCCTGGAAATTCCGAATCTTATCCGCTGCAGCAGTGACAATATTCTGCGCTTCTTCTGTTCCAAGAGCGCCATCGATAAAGTCATTCTGCATGTCCACGACAACTAAAATATGTTTCATTGAAGTTTTTCCCCTACCAGCTGATTGACCAGTTTTCCGTCTGCCTTTCCTTTCACTCTCGGCATCAGATTTTTCATGATATTTCCTTTATCCTTCATCGTTGGGGCGTCGATTCCAAGCTCAGATAATACGGCGTCAATCTCCGCCTTAATCTGGTCTTCGCTCATCTGCTCCGGCGCGAACTCTTCCAAAACCGCAAGTCTTGCTTTGCACTCATCAATAATGTCCGTGCGGTCTGCCGGACAGGAATCCATCGTCTCTTTTGTCTGTTTCATTTCTTTTGCGATAATTCCGTTTTCTTCTGCCTCTGTCAGATCTTCTCGCTTGTCAATCTGAGCGTTCTTTAACGCTGTCAGCAGCATGGAAAGGGCATCTTTTCGCTCTTTGTCCTTATTTTTCATTGCTGCCATCATTTCTTTTCGAATTACATCGATCATACTCATGTTTCTTTTCCTCCTCCTGCAAATCTCATATTGTGTCTATCTTAACACACCAGCTGCGGTTCTTCAAATCTCCCAAAAGTACAGATACCCTTCCACATCTCTTCTTGCACTTCCCGCAAGCCAGAAATTTTTATATCTGCGCATCTCCTCAAATTCTCCCTCTGGCATTTTTCCGGAACCGCTTTCCGCAAAAACATACACATAAAATGGTTCTTTTCTTTTTTCCGCTTCTATGATTTCTGCCGCATCTACATAAGCGCTCCCGATATCCAGCCGCTTTCCCTGGCGGGAGCAGACCGCTGTCTGCTCATATATTTCAATTCCTTCTGTCATAAACAAAAACAATTTTACCGGATGGATCCAGATACAGTCGTCTGATATCACTTCCATTTCACATGGAATCTGTCTTCCGGAAATATAATCCCTTAATTTCCAAAGGCTCTTTCTTTCCCTGCGGTTTTCGGCCCGGAGGATTCCCATTCCTCCGAGCTCCGGCATCTGAGAGATTACTTTCTCTTCCAGCATCATCACCGCTTTCCCCTGAGCATGCTGGAAATGTGCTTCTACCGCATTTTGCAAAGTCGCTCCAATATACAAAACATCTGCCTTTTTATCTCTTTTTAAAATAGGGTACTCTGGAAATTCTATCTTCTCCTGCCAGATTGAATGCATGATGCCGCCTCTCTTTCTTCTCTTCCGGATTTTTCTAAGAGATAGCATATGCATTTTATCTTTTAATATTTACACTTTCCAACAGTTCTTGGATACGGGATCACATCTCTGATATTTGCCATACCGGTGACGTACATAACCATTCTTTCAAATCCAAGTCCAAAGCCGGAATGTCTGGTGGACCCGTATTTTCGAAGATCCAGATAGAAATCATAATCTTTTGGATCCATACCCAGTTCTGCCATTCGCTTCTCCAGTTTCTCCAGAGAATCTTCTCTCTGGCTTCCTCCAATGATCTCTCCGATCGCCGGTACCAGAAGGTCCATGGCAGCCACAGTTTTCTCATCATCGTTCATTTTCATGTAAAACGCTTTGATGTCTTTTGGATAATCTGTCACAAAAACCGGCTTTTTAAATACTTTCTCTGTCAGGAATCGTTCATGCTCTGTCTGCAGATCAATTCCCCAGGATACTTTATACTGGAACTGATCATTATGCTGTTCCAGTATTTTTACAGCTTCTGTATAAGTCACTCTGCCAAACTCTGATTCCGCTACGTGATGCAGCCGCTCCAAAAGCCCTTTGTCTACAAATTGATTAAAAAATTTCATTTCTTCCGGTGCATGTTCCAGAACATAACCGATGATATATTTGATCATCTGTTCCGCGATTTCCATGTTGTCTTCCAGATCCGCAAATGCCATTTCCGGCTCAATCATCCAGAATTCCGCCGCATGTCTTGTTGTATTGGATTCTTCTGCCCTGAATGTCGGTCCAAACGTATAAATATTGCGAAACGCCTGGGCAAAAGTCTCTCCGGCCAGCTGCCCGCTGACGGTCAGATTTACCGGTTTTTCAAAGAAATCTTCTTCATAATTGATCTCGCCTTTTTTCACTGCTGCTTCCAGATCCAGTGTCGTTACCTGGAACATTTCTCCTGCGCCTTCGCAGTCCTGGCCTGTAATGATCGGCGTATGAACATAAACAAAATCCCGTTCCATAAAAAATTTATGGATAGCATACGCTACCAGAGACCGTACCCGGAATACTGCCTGAAATGTATTGGCTCTTGGCCGCAGATGCGCGATCTTTCTCAGATATTCAAATGTATGACGCTTTTTCTGAAGCGGATAATCAAAGGAACAGCTTCCTTCAATTTCCACGCTTTTTGCCTGAATTTCAAATGGCTGTTTTGCCTCCGGCGTTGCCACCAGGGTTCCGGTTACAATTACGGCCGTCCCCACATTTAACTTTGCAGCTTCTCCAAAGTTGTCTAATTCTTTATCGTATACTACCTGAACCGGGTTAAAAAAAGTTCCGTCATTTATAATTAAAAATCCAAAATTTTTCGATCCGCGGTTGCTTTTCACCCAGCCGCATATTTCCACATCCTGCTGATCATACTCTTTATAATTTTTGTACAGCTGTCTTCCTGTTATCAAATTCATTTACAGAATATCCTCCAAATCATCATATTTAAAATTCAAAAAGATTCAGTCCGGTTTCTTCATCAAACTTTCGATCTACCGTGCCGTTGATTTCCGTCAATACCAGTTCTCCGGTTCCGCTGATCACAGCTTCCTGCAGATGTCCGCCAAATACATTTCCCTGCTCATCCGCAGCACTAATATGAAAATGTGCATAGGTTTCCCCGTTCATGGTGTTGATATTCCCGCCAATAGAAACGATTTCCAGATCACCTTCCCACGTATGACCTTTAAATACTTTTTCTTTCGTATCAAAAACGCCTGCTGTGACCTTTCCTGCAGCGCCAATCCCTGTCAGATACGCAAGCTTTATCTTCTCTTTTTCCGCAACGAATTTTAAGCTTTCTACGATTTCTTCTCCGCGGTCCAGACGGATCACATACTGATTTTCAAATTTGCGATAGTCCATTGTCTGCCTCCTTCTAAATGTAACGGAATTTCTCCGGTTTTCCTATGATTAAGATTATAAAACAATCCCTTGCATCCAACAAGATACAAAAAGTCTCCGGCGGCTCCCTTTTTGCCGCACAGAGACTTCCTGTACTGTAATATCTGTTTCTTTTTATTTAGATTCCGGACTTTTCTGATTATCTCATGCTTTCATACAGATCTCTCAGTATTTCATCCGTAATTTTCACCGGATTGTTTTCAAGATTCGGATGATGGCTGATCCGAATCAGCTCATCAATCTGTTCATCTGTTAAATTTAAATCTTTCAGGTCAGTTCTCAATCCCATTTTTTCTTTCAGGTCGTGGATGGCGTCTGCCATTTCATCCACATCCTGAAATCCAAGCTTTCTGGCAAAATCCTGTACCCTTCCGTTTTCCAGATCTTTATTGACTCTTGCGAAATAATCCAGAGTCAGGCCGCAGGCCTCGCCATGCGGAATATGATACAGATTGGTCAGCGGGAAAGAACATGCGTGGGATGATGTGGTTTTCGGCAGTGTGAACGCCAGCCCCGCGATGACCGATGCCTCACACATTTTTTCTCTTGCTTCTTCATCTTCCGGATTCTGATATGCCCGGTACAGATACTGAAATACCAGACCTGCCGCATGGACCGCACATGCGTCACAAATTGGCTGATGCCCTCTGCTCCAGTATCCTTCCAGAGCGTGGGATAAAACATCAATCCCGGTTCCCGCCGTTACTTTCGGCGGCATCGTATAAGTCAGTTCCGGATCGATAATGGCATAAGAAGGATAGAAACTGTCAGATACGATCGGTGATTTTTTCTGGTTTTTATGATCCGTTAAAACCGCCACACAAGTCACCTCACTGCCGGTTCCTGCTGTTGTGGGAACTGCAATGATCGGAAGATGTGTTTTTGGCAGAACCTTTCCCGTTCCATGATATTCCCGGATGGAGTCACCTGTCATGGCTGCCGCTGCCGCTGCTTTTGCACAGTCCATGGAACTTCCGCCTCCCAGTGCCACGACAAAATCAATCTTCTCCTGACGGATTATTTCGGCACAGGCGTCCACTTCCTCCACATCCGGATTCGGTGATATTTTTCCAAACGCACCTACCAGAGTTCCTTTGCTGTCTCCAATGATCCGGTCTGCCAGTCCATTGGTAAAGAAAAACGGATCTGCTGCCAGCAGGCCTCTTTTGCATCCCATGGCTTCCGCCAGATCTTTAATTTCTGAAACCCTTCCTTTTCCAAACCGGATCTTTACCGGCTGTAAATAATCCCAATTCATATGTCCCTCCTCTAATCGCAGTATTTCTCGTCTACCATTGTCAGTACTTCATCCAAAATCGGAAGATATTCTTCCAGCTCTTCTTTTGTAATGATCAGCGGAGGACAGATTTCAATGAAGTTCTCTCTTCCGAATGTCGCAAATCCCCGTTTCTTCAGTTCTGCAAAAATCCATGGCATTACCGGTCCCGGAACACCGTATTCCTGCATTGGTTCTCTTGTCTCCTTATTTTTTACAACTTCCAGTGCCCCAAATAATCCAATGCATCTTGCCTCTCCAATGCACTTATGTTTCTCTGCCATTTCATTCATAAAAGCGGAAACGATTTCGTGCATCTCTGCCACGTGCTCCCCAATTTTATGTTCTTTATAATAATTCATGGCTGCGACGCCTGCTGCGCAGGCAAGAGTGTGACCTGAATAGGTAAGACCGCACTGCAGAACATTTTCTTCAAAATATTCCGCGATCTTTTTATTTACAATCACTCCTCCCAAAGGAACATATCCGCAGGTAACTCCTTTGGCAAATGTGATCATATCCGGTTTAAAATCAAAATTCTGCCATGCAAACCATTTTCCTGTCCGGAAAAATCCTGCCATTACTTCGTCACAGATCATCAGGATTCCATATTTGTCGCAAAGAGCCCTGACTCCTTCCATATAACCATCCGGCGGAAGAATAACGCCGTTGGCGCCAACAATAGACTCCATTAAAATGGCTGCTACATTATTGGTTCCCTCATATCGAAGCTGAAGATCCAAGTCTGCCAGAGCCTTCTTTGTCACTTCCGCATCATCTTTTCCCTTTGTATATCCGTCCCGGTACATATGCGGATTCATAAATTTTACAAATCCATTGGCGCCTCCGATCTCTGCCGCAAATCTTCTCCAGTCACCGGAAGCATTGGAAGATCCGAGTGTCGCTCCGTGATAGCTTCGATAACAGGAGAAGATTTTTGTTCTTCCTGTTACCATTCTTGCCATTTTAATGGCGTTTTCGTTGGATTCTGCCCCTGCATTGGTAAAAAACACTCTCTTGTAAGTATCTTCTCCTGCTGCTTCCACCAGCATTTTGGCCAGCCGGCTTTTTGGTTCACTTGCATAAGCCGGAGCCATAAAGCACATTTTATCTGCCTGTTCTTTGATTGCATCTACGATTTCCGGAAGCTCATGTCCCAGATTGGAACATACCAGCAAAGATGCCATATCTGCATATTTATTTCCATCATAATCCCAGAAATAAATTCCTTTTGCCTTTTCCACCGGCAGAACATCCTGCCCTGCTTTTCCCCATGACTGGAGAATATATTTTTTATGCATTTCCTGTATTTCTTTTCCTTGTAAGCTCATCGTTTCTGCCCCTTTCTTTTATTCATTGTCATTTGCTTTTTTGTATCGTATCCCCTTTTATACCTTGATTCAATGTGTTGAAGCCTGGTTTTAAATAGGCTTTGGCACATTTCGAAACGTGCGCCTGCCTACAGGATTTCCTGGATCATAAACGCAATTTTAAACCTGGCGCGCACGTCCAGGCTGGACAGATTAAATCCTGTGATTTCCTCGATTTTATTAATTTTCTTGTTTATGGTGTTGCGATGCACATATAACTCCTCCGCCGCTTCTTTTACACTTCCGTCATGATTCAGGTAACACTCCAGCACCTTGCAGTAATCAGTCTGTTTCGCTTCATCATATTTCAGCAGCGGCCCCATCATCTCCATATAATATTCCCTGACAATCTCCGTATCCTCCATGGCAAGGAGAAGCTTATACAGTCCCAGTTCATTGTATACAATCGCTGTTTTGTTCTGATTCCTTCTCTTTTGCAGCTTTAAGACGCCCTGAGCCTGACGGTAGCTCTTGGCAATACATTTCATGTTTTTCGTACACCGCCCAATTCCAATATAACTTTTCTCTTCTTTTCGCAGCATACATTCATACTGCCTCATCATCTGCTGCAAAATTTCTTTCACTTCTTCGTCCGCCATCTGATGAAAAATCAGCAGGATTTCTTCGTCCTGTTCAAAGATAATCACATCCCGGTATCGGTAAGAAAGCTGATTTTCAATATATTTTTGAAATCGCTGACGGCGTTCTTTCTCAACCGGCTGGGCGCCTTCCAAAATCTCTATGGCTGCCACACAGTACGACCATCCGGGAGAATAATGGTATCGTTCCAGAGCCGGAATATACAGATCTTCCTGTGTCGGGAAAAAGATCGCATTTTTTACCGCGCTGGATAATTCCATATTGGCTTTATCTTCCTCTGTGATCTTCAGACAGAAAATCTGCATAATATGAGCCATATGCGTCTCCCACGGCACCGTGATCAGCGGGAAATTCCTTTCTTCACAATACTTTATGATTTTTTCCGGCACCTCTTTGATATACGGCCCGATATTTACAATGATCGCCGTTGCCTGATTATTGATAATGCATTTTACCATCTCAAAAAAATCTTCCTCTGATTTTAATGCCGCCCCTGTGGTAAATGCAATTTCCTGTCCTTCCAGAAATGTAGAAATTTCTATTGACTCTACCATATGTGTCCATCGTACCGCACGATCCAGATTATTCTTCCCTGCTAAGATCTGAATTCTTTCTTCCTCTACAGATTCCAGAAGCTTCCGCAGCGTTACTGCCATATGCATCCCTCCTTTTTCCCGCAGCCCCCGTTTCTATGGCACCAGCACAGATAGGCCGGAAACTGCCAGAAGAATATATGTCAGTTTTAAAAAAACTGACTGATTGATTTTCTTTTGTATTTTGTTGCCAATATAAATCGCCAAAAACAATGGTATGATTCCCAGGCCTGTTATTTTGAGAACCTCCGCCGTCATGCTTCCGTGAAGTTCATCTGAAATCATTAAAAATAAATTTAATATGACCCAGACCGGAGCCACGGTCGCCCGAAACTGATCTTTGTCTTTTATGACTGCAGAAGCATAGACCACCAGAAGCGCTCCGCCGGACACAAACATTCCATGCAGGATTCCCGCGGCCAGAAGACTTCCTGTCAAAAGCCAGCCCGGCATCTGAATTTCCCTTGGTATCAGAAGCTTTTTCAATGCGATCAGCAGAATGAAGATTCCATAACACGGAAGAAGAAAATCCAGTGAAACCTTGTCAAAAATCCAGATTCCTATGATCATTCCGCTTCCCATCCAAAGGATGATTTTCCCAAGAATTTTGTACTGGATATATCTGCGGTTTTCCACCGCGATCCAAAGGCATGAAACAAAGGCCATAATATTTAATATGACCTTTGCCTCTGAAACACCAATCAGCTGTATGGATACCGGCATTGCCAGCAGCGTACCGGCAAATCCCGTAATTGCCTGAATGACGTTTGCCGCAAACAGAACAAGAAAGAAAATCATCGTTCTCATAGTTTCAGGGTCTCATTCTGTTCATTGATAATGTTTAGGATTTCCTCACGAATCTGCATGTATTTTCTCGTATATCTGGCGCTTTCTTTATTCACACCATCGATATCGTAAGTGAAATCAGTTTCAAATTCTTTTACGATTCTTCCCGGCCGGCTGGACATTACAATGATTCTCGTTGCCAGCGCCAGCGCTTCATCTACATCATGGGTGATCAGGAAGACCGTATTCTGTGTCTGACTCCAGATCTTCCGGATCAAGGTCTGCATATTCTGCCTTGTCAGGGCATCCAGAGCTCCAAATGGTTCATCCATCAAAATCATTCCCGGCTGATTGACCAGCACTCTCGCCAAAGATGCTCTCTGCCTCATGCCGCCGGACAGTTCATACGGCTTATGGTCGCCAAAGTCCCCCAGTTCCACCAAATTCAGATATTTCCTGGTCAGTTCCTCCGTCTCTTTCTTTGGCAGATGCCGGACATTAGGACCAAACGCCACGTTGTCATGGATATTCAGCCATGGATACAGCGTTGGTGTCTGAAACACGACCGCCCTCTCCCAGCTGGCGCCTTCGATTGGTTTCCCATTCATTTTTGCCTCTCCCTCCGTTGGTTTCAGGAACCCTGCCATAATATTCAGCAGGGTGCTCTTTCCACATCCGGAAGGTCCCAGAACACAGATGAACTCTCCTTTTTCAATGTTAAGATTTACATTCTGGAGGGCTGTTACTTCTCCTCGTTCCCCATTATATTTCAAATTGATATTTTCCAATGTCACCACATGCTGCGGCGCTGCGTTTAAAATTTCTTCCATAAGCTGATCTCCCTTTCTGTTACTCTCCTAAGACTGCTTCAATATATTCCGGAGCGACTGCTTTTTCAAAGGTTGATTTATCCGGCACGCTGGTAATATTCTTCTGATCTTTCAGGAAGTTTGCAGTATCCAGCAGGTTGTCTGCCAGCTCGCCTACCTTATCACTGGTTCCCAGATATTTGCTGCTGATCTGATCTTTTGCAGATACCCAGTCAGCTCCTGCAATCTGGGTTTTAATTTCATCTGCAGTTAATCCCAGCTGATCAGATAACGCAGAAACTGCCTCATTCTCATCCTTACTGTAAAGATCTCTTGCTTCCTGCATTGCCTTAATATATTTCTGTACCAGTTCCGGATGTTTCTCTGCGAAATCAGAACTTACAACTTCCACATTGGCTGTCATATAACCTTCTTTTGCTGCGTCGCCATTGGATACAAGAATTTCTCCTCCGTCATCCAGAATGCTCTGAAGCGCCGGCTGCCATACCCAGGCCGCATCAATGTCTCCTCGTTTCCATGCAGCATATGCACTATTCGTATCCATATCCAGCAGCTTCACATCAGATTCTGACATTCCCTGAGAGTTGAGATAACGAAGCAGACAGTAATGTGAAGTTGTCGCAAATGGCACCGCAATGGTCTTTCCTTTCAGATCTGCTATGCTCTTAATGTTGTCTTTCTTTCTTACTGCCAGAGATTCAATATTTCCAAGCACTTCATGGATCCAGATAACCTTAATGTTAATTCCCGTGGAAAGCGCCAGAGCAGCGGATGTGGTTCCTTCCAGTCCAAAATCAATACTGTTGGCTTTCAACGCATTATTGACGTCTTTTCCTGAGTCAAACTTCACAAGCTTTACTTTAACTCCAAGCTGGTCTTCCAGATAATTTTTTGCTTTTGCAATTCCTTCATCATTTGGCATTTCCTGCGTTCCGATTCTTACGGTATCCACCGAATCGGAATCAGAAGAACTGCCGCCGCTTTTACATGCCGTCAGTCCGGTAACTGCCATCGCCGCCGCAACGGCGCAGGTTCCTAATTTTTTCCAAAATCTCTTTTTCATATGCATTCTCCTTTTCTTTCTCGGTTCTCAGTCTTTTCCTTTCCACGGAACAACGCATTTTTCCGCAAAAAGAATAATTCCATTTAAAATAATTCCTGTTGCACTCATGACAATGATTCCCATGAAAATAATGTCATACCGCAGATAATTACTTGCGTCCAGAACCAGCCATCCAAGACCGGAACTTGCCGCAACCATCTCGGCAGCGACCAGTGTGGTATATCCTACTCCAAGCGCTGTCCTTAATCCCATAAAAATATCAGGAAGACATGCCGGGAAAATAACTTTTGTAAAGACCTGTCTTTTTGTAGCTCCAAGAGTATAAGCACTGTTAATATAGTCTTTTTTCACTCTCATGACTGCGGAAGTACATTGAATATAGATCGGCGCGAAACATGCCAGAAACAGCAGCGCAATCTTAGATTCATTTTCAATTCCCAGCAGCAGTACCAGAAGTGTATAATATGCCAGCGGCGGAAGCGGACGATAAAATTCAATGATTGGTTCCAGCACCGCGCGGAATTTACTGTTGCTGCCGCTTAAAAGTCCCAGCGGAACGGCAACGACTGCTGCCAGCAGGAAGGATACCAGAAGACGGTACATGCTGGCTCCGATATGCTGGGCAAATGTAAATCCTTTATATCCATTTACGGCAATATCCATAAATGCCGCCCATACCATCTGCGGTGTTGGAAGCAGTGTCGTATCCACCAGTCCCAGATTCGTGACAAGAAACCATGCGGCTATTATGATGACCACTGTCGCTATCGTTATTTTCTTTTCTGTCGATAACTTCTTTTTCTTCATTGCATTACCTCTTTTTACTTTTGCTCGATTCATAGTTGCTGAATTACTAATAGGCATCGGCACCACCCTCTCCATTTCTGACCTGATAAGATTCAAAAATCGGCATTACAAAGATTTTTCCATCCCCGGGAGTTCCTGTATGATTGACTTTAATGATCGTTTCCACTGCTCTCTGAGCTTCTTCTTCCGGCACGATCAATGTAATCAGACGTTTGGGAAGCAGCCGGTGTCTGGCATTTTCTGATATGTCCCCGGCAAAATTAAATGGTTTCTTTCCCCGGCCTCTGACCCTGATACAGGTATAAGCCGGAAACCCTGCCTTCTCCAGCGCGTCTTTTGTTGCGCCGGTCATGTTCGGCCGGATGACCGCTAAGATTTCTTTCATAATCTCCTCCTTCTACAGGCCTTCATCTTCTGTGCTGATCGTATACGCCTCATCTACCGGGCTGATAAAAATACGTCCGTCGCCAGAATTTCCATTCTCGCCTGTTCTGGCATGTTCCATGATGATATCTTTGACTATTTCTTTGACTCCATCTTCAATGACCATAAAAATCATTTCTTTTGGAATTTCATCATAAAAAACATCACCTATCTGAATTCCTTTTTGCTTTCCTCTTCCATAAACTTCCATTTTTGTTACAGAGGAATATCCTTCCTGTAATAAGGCATCCAGCACTTCCTTTACTTTTTCCGGCCGGATGATTGCTCTCAATAACAGCATATTCGTCCTCCTTTCATTTTCCATCTGTGTTCTAATATATGTACATTGCATACATAAAGAACAGCGTTCTGTTTTCCCTAAAAATCCCCTACATGCAGGAAAGGCGCCAGCTGATCTGCTGACGCCTTTGCCAAATTGTTTGTAATGAATTTAGGTCTTATTATAACCTTTTGTAAAAATAAGGCAAGGTGCTTCAGCACATTTATTTTTGTGCTGAAATCTTTTTTTACAAATTACCATAATGCCTGATATATTTTTATAATGTCTTCTTTCTGAATCTTCTTTCGCGTATTTGCCGGACTTCCGCTTGCGACAGCATCTTCTGCCATCTTAGGGACAGCTTCTAAAAATGCTTCTTTTTCTATCCCGTAACAATCTGGTGATCCGATGCCGCACTTCCGGCATAATTTTCTCACTTCTTCTATAAATTTTTCCGCTGCAGACTTATCATCGTCCTGACTGCCGGCAGCCTTAATTTCCCTTCCAAGTACGGCAAACCGCTCAACTGCCCCATCCATAACATATTTTAGACATGGATGCAGTAATATCGCATTGGACGTCCCATGAGGCACATGAAACAAAGCGCCGATAGGCCGGCTCATCCCATGAACGATCGTTACGGACGCATTATTAAAGGCAATTCCCGCCTCCAGCGCCGCCAGAGCCATCTCTTTTCTGGCATTCCGGCTGCTGCCGTTTTCATATGCTTCCGGCAGATTTTGAAAAATCCTTCGAACCGCTGAAACCGCAAAAATATCGGTTAACGGCTGGGCTTTCCTGGAAGTGTAAGCCTCAACCGCGTGTGTCAGAGCATCCAGCCCTGTAGATGCAGTCACACCGCGTGGTGCTGAAACTGAAAACTCCGGATCTACGACTGCCAGATCCGGCATAAAAGATTCTCCTTTCAGCAGCATTTTTACATCATTTTTTGTGTCAGTGATAATGGTAAACTGGGTGGCTTCTGATCCGGTTCCCGCTGTTGTCGGGACCGCGGCCATAGGCGGGAGTTTCGCTTCTACTGACACTCCCATATAATCCGCCATTTCTCCCCCGCATACGGCTTTCAGGGCAATTGCTTTCATCGCGTCCAGAGGACTTCCTCCCCCGATCCCAATCAGAAAATCGCAGGCTTCCTCTAAATATACTCTGGCTCCATTATCAATCATCCTGTCGGTCGGCTCTCCTGTTATGTCAGAGTAAACAGCATACGCGGTCTCTCTTTTTTCCAGTTCTTCCATGACTTTCCCTGCTGCCGCCATTTTTCTCACATTAGGCCCGCATACGATCAGGGCTTTCTTCCCCATATTGGCGATTCTGTCTCCTGCTGCTGCCAGCGCGTCTTCCCCTGTGATAATTTTTTTCGGGATAAAAAACTGCTCTGCCATCTTTCCCTCCCTATCTCATTGTCTCATCTGCAATTTTTAATACTTCATCCATTTTTTCCATTTCCTCCCGCAGCTGCTGCTCCGTAATGATCAGCGGCGGCGCGATCAGAATCATATTTTCATGGGAATATGTCATAAATCCGCGTTCTTCCAGCATTTTAATGATTTTTCCCATTTTTCCTTCGGGGTCTCTTCCATAAGGTACCAGAGGCTCTCTGGTTTCCCTGTCTTTTACCAGCTCAATGGCAGAAAATAATCCAATATAACGGACGTCCCCGACAATCTGATATTTTTTCTTTAACTGTTCCAGAATTTCACCCAGCACTGCGCCTACTTCATTAACATGATCCAGTATGTGATGTGTTTCATAATAATCAACACAGGCATTTCCCGCGGCACACGCCAGAGGATGCCCGCTGTAAGTCAGTCCGCAGGACAAAAGATGATCATCAAAATATGCCGCGATCTCACTGCTGACTGCCACACCTCCTAACTGCACATATCCACATGTAATACCTTTTGCAAAAGTAACGATATCCGGTTTTACATCAAAATTTTCAAAGGCAAACATTTTTCCGGTTCTTCCAAATCCGGCCATAACCTCATCGCAGATCATTACGATTCCATACTCGTCACAGAGTTTTCTGACTCCCGGAAGATAATTTTTCGGCGGAATGATCACCCCATTGGAACCTGTGATTGTCTCCATGACAATTGCCGCGATCCGGTCTGCCCCCTCATATAATATCTGCTCTCTCAGTTTTTCTACATAATATGTTCCGGCTTCTTCTTCACTGTCAAAATAAATCTTCTCCCGATACACATACGGATCAAAAAATTTTATAAATCCCGGAATTCCCGGCTCCAGAGGAAACCTTCTTGGTTCCCCGGTTAAGTTACCCGCTCCAAAAGATGATCCATGGTAGCTGCGGTAACGGCTCATTACCTTATTTCTTCCTGTATACATTCTGGCTATTTTAATTGCATTCTCGTTGGCATCGGCTCCTGCATTGGTAAAAAATACTTTTCCCATGTTGTCCGGCATCAGCTGAATGACCTTCTTAGCCAGCTTAGAGCGGCTTTCCGCTGCGTAGCTTGGAGCGATAAAGCAAAACTGATCCACCTGTTTCTTAATCGCGTCTCCAATCTCTTTATTTCCATGTCCAAGATTCATATTCACCAGCTGCGCTGACATATCTGTATAGCGGTTGCCGTCATAATCCCACAGATAAATATTATCTGTCTTTTCGATTGCTTTTGGATTCAGAGAGCCCTGAACTGACCAGGACTGAAGATTATATTTTTTGTGGTTTTCAATAACTTCTTTTCCATTCATTGTTATACTCCTCCTTCTGTGATTCTGTTTCTGATGTATTTCGTAATTTCAGTATAACAATTCCCACAGCCGCCACAAGAGCAGTACAGCCCTGATTCTATTCTCTCTTTTATCCAGTCAGCACATTTATTTCTTTTCCAGATCCAGGATTGCAAATGCCATCATAATCTCGACTTTATCATGAATTCCTATGGTTCTTTTCCCCAGGATTTCCTTAATCTGATGAATCCGGTGATTGATCGTATTTCTGTGGCAAAACTCTCTTCTTGCTGTCTCCTGTACGCTGCAGTCCGTTTCCAGATAGGTTCTTAAGATTCTGACATAATCCGTCTGATTCTCCATGTCATAATCCATGAGATTTTTCAGCTTCTGTTCTGCATATTTCTTCAAGGCTTCTTTTTCCGGATTGGTCACAAGCAGCTGATATATCCCTATATCATCATATATCAGCTGTTTCTGACCGGATTTTTCTGCCAGATCGATCATTTCCTTCGCGATCTGATAACTGCCTGGCAAATGTTCCACACCATTCAGATTTGGACCGGCCGCAGCTGCCTTCATCCAGAATGAGGCATTTTGTTTTTCATATTTTCGTACTTTTTCACAGCATTCCAGAATCTGGCCCTTATCCGCACAATATAAAATAATCACAATGTACTGATTAAATTTAAACACTATGATCCTGGCAAAATAAAAAGACAAAACATCTTCCAGCGAGGCAGCCAGCACCTCTCTTTCATGTTCCGGGACCATCTTCATATCCAGCAGGATCGGACAGAATTTATGATTCAGATCATATCCGTATCTTTCCAGTTCTGATTTATAAATTCCATGATCTGAAGCATAAAAGAGAGCATCTTTCATTGCGTTCACAATGCCCGCTTTGCGTTTTTCCTGATCCAGCAAAAGAGTGGAAATATATTTAAACACATCCACCAGATGTACTTCCCACGGCATTTCCATCAGCGCAAACTCATGCTTTCTCCCATATTCTTTTACGTTATCCGGTATTTTTTCAATATATGGTCCGATATTGACTACAAGACCGCTCGCATGATTTTCATGCAGCCTCTGTACAAACTTTAAAAGCCAGGATTCTTCATAATCCGCGATCCCCGTTGTAAAGATCAGCTCATTTCCATTGATATATTCTGCCACCTCCAGATCCTCTACCATGTGAACCCACTGTACCGGCCGCGCCATCCCTGCACTTCCATTGACCGAATGAATGGGAAATTTCTTTTTTATACTGTCATAAATTTCATCTAGTCTCATCTCTGCCTCCGTTTCCCTTGCTTTTCATCCTTCTTTTCTGTGAGTATAAAACAAATGGCAGGTATAAAACAAGACAGCAAACCAAACAGAAAAAATCCCTCTGTCATGATCTTTCATCTGACAGAAGGATTTTCTCCGCTGTTTTATAATAACTTATTCAGGATTCTATTTTTCTACAATCGTCGTAAATTTCTCCCATGGGATATTAACTTCCGCGCCTTCGTTGATGATTGCATCCACATGCATCAGCAGTGGGAAATCATCCAGTGAAACAATGCCTCTCTCTGCCAGTTTGCGGACAGCGCGTGCCGTACGTGTGGCAATTACAATAGATTCCAGAGTCACTCCCTGAAGTTCTTCCATTGCCTGATCAAAGGTAAGTCCTCGACCAAGCAGAGTACCAATCTTACGTGTACGTCCGCCGAATACGGTTACATATAAATCTCCCGCTCCATGGATGATATTTTCCGGTCCTCCATGGATGAGATCCAGCAGATGGATCATTTCTTTTACGCCCTGTCCAAACAACGCTGCCTGAGAGTTGTAATGAACTGCTCCGATCTTTCCATCTCTCTTTTCTGCCAGTCCTACGGCAAGAGAAACGCCCAGTGCATAGGCATTCTTCATTGCAACTGCACATTCAACACCAACCACATCGGTAGAAAGGCTGATATGATAATAATCTGTTGCCAGCAGGGATTTGATATATTTCAGTGTTTCCATGTCATTTCCGCAGAAAGCTACATGGCTGTCGTCGTGGTCTGCCAGCTCATAGCTGGTGCATGGTCCGCCGATAGCATTAAAATTAATGTGTTTTCCTTCCGGCTGTCTCTGGGCAAAGATATGTGGATAAGGAACCAGGGTTCCATCCTCTAAATCCACCATACCTTTTGTGACTGTAAGCAGCGGAACATCTTCCGGAAGTACCGGGAGAATTTCATCACAGAACCAGTCCAGTCCGAAACTGCTGACTCCTCCTAAAATCAGATCTGCGCCCTCTAAAGCTTCTTCCAGTTCTTCAATCTGATAATATTTGATTCCGTCATGCAGGGTTCTTTTTAATGTAATGTGGAAATTATCTTTTCTTAATCCATCAATGATATCTCTGTCCAGAGGTGATCCTACCAGACGTACTTCATGTCCGTTCTCAAATGCTGGGAATGTAATTGCAGAATTCATCTGACCTGCACATACAAATGTTATAACGCTCATTTCTTTTCCTCCTGAATTTAAAGTTATTCTGTTACCTTCTTGCAGGCAACAATATCTACACCAAGACCTAATACATTAGGAATTACCACATCTCCAATCTGTATTGGTGCCTTGACAGTTACCTTATCCAACTCTTTCATAATATCATAAATCTTGCCTTTCGGAATATCTCCGGCGGTTTTTACCGGCACTCTTCTGGCTGTTTTTGCTTCTGCCTTCACTGTAGAAGTAATGACTCTGGTAGGATTCACCAGTTCCTTCTCTCCGTAAGCAGCTCCTCTTGGGCATCCGTTTCCAGTTACCTTATATCCGTTTTCTTCGTCTACTTTCAGATGGCATCCTTTCGGACATACAATACAAATTAACTCTGTCATGTTATGCACCTACCTTTTCTACTGACACGGTAATCTCACCATTTTCCACTTTATCTAAAAATGCCTTTGGAATTACGATCTTCTCCATCTCACCTGGGGCCATATGTTCCCGCTTGAAGGAAGCTAATTCTTTTCCATCAGATTTTACCTTGATCTGTACATCTTTGTAGACATTACGGGCACGGAACATAACTTCAACCATCTTATCCACATTGGATGGACGTACTTTCTGAGGTACGATTCCGTTTACTCCATCTCCATTTTTTATATCAATATAGGTCTGGTCTTTTGTTTCACCATTCTTTACATACTCCGCAGCGCTCTTTCCTGCCTTCTGGCTTTCTGCTGTTACAAAGTCTACCAGGTCATGCACATGAACTACATTTCCACTGGCAAAAATTCCTTCAGCGGAAGTCTCCATATTTTCAAATACGACCGGACCGCTGGTTGCCGGATCCATCTCGATTCCCGCAGATCTTGTCAGCTCATTTTCCGGAATCAGTCCAACAGACAGAAGAACCGTATCAACATCAAATTCAATCTCCGTTCCAGGAATCGGCTGGTTATTTTCATCCACTTTCTGAACGATAACTTTCTCCACACGTTTATCTCCCTGGATATCTGTAATCGTATGGGACAGATACAGCGGAATATTATAATCTTCGAGGCACTGTACGATATTTCGGGTCAGTCCGTTAGAGTATGGGCACAGCTCCACACATCCAACGACCTGGGCACCTTCCAGACTCATTCTTCGTGCCATGATCAGGCCGATATCTCCGGATCCAAGAATCAGGACTTTCTTTCCAACCATGTATCCTTCGATATTTACATATCTTTGTGCAGCACCAGCTGTAAATACACCAGCCGGACGGTCTCCAGGGATGGCAATGGCCCCTCTGGTTCTCTCACGGCATCCCATATTTAAGATGATGGCTTTCCCTTCCAGTTTCATGTACCCATTCTTTTTATTCATGGCGTGCACGCATTTTTCCGTTTCATCTACGTCAAGCACCATCGTATCCAGCATAACCTCAATGTTGGTCTGCTCTAACATATCAATAAATTTTCCTGCATATTCAGGTCCTGTTAATTCTTCCTTAAAATAATGGAGTCCGAATCCATTATGGATGCACTGGTTTAAGATTCCGCCCAGTTCCTGGTCACGCTCAACAACCAGTACTTTCTCTGCGCCGTTTTTATTGGCTTCTACTGCTGCCGCTAATCCCGCAGGACCTCCGCCGACTACAATTACATCATATTTCATTATCTGGCACCTCCGTCCTTGGTTTCTCCTGTAATAATATCTGTTCCCTTACGATCCTGAGGAACATCTTCCAATGGAATGTTTAATTCTCTTGCAATGATTTCCTGAACTCTTGGTCCGCAGAAACCGCCCTGGCATCTTCCCATACCTGCATTGCATCTTCTCTTTACAGCATCAATGGAAACTGCAGGAATCGGACGGTGGATCGCATTTATGATTTCTCCTTCCGTTACTGTTTCACAGCGGCAGATGATCTTTCCATAAGCCGGATTCTCAGCTACAAGTTTTGCTCTGTCTTCATGGCTCAAACCTCTGAAACGCGCAATCTTTCTTTCATCTACAATTTCTTTTTTTGCTTCCAGTTCCAGTCCGGATTCCCCTAACATTTTTACGATGTCAAGAGCAACAGCTGTAGCAGAAGACAATCCAGGAGATTCCATTCCTCCGATGTTGATAAATCCCTTATTCTTCTTATCTTCATAAATCTGGAAATCATGTTCTTTTGTTCTTGCTCTGACTCCGGCAAAGTTACGGATGGACTCTCTGAAATTGATTCCAGGAACAGATTTCAATGCGGTATTGCGGACAAAATCCAGACCCTGTCTCGTTGTAGACACATCATTGCCGGAGGTTGGCTGTGAATCCGGTCCTACGATCAGATTGCCGTGAACGGTCGGAGCAACCAAGACTCCTTTTCCTTTCTCATTCGGACATTGGAAAATAACATGATTTACCAGATTTCCCTGACTCTTGTCCAGCAAATAATACTCACCTTTATTTGGTGTAATCTCAAACGTCTTTTCATTCACCATCTCATTGACCTTGTCTGCGAATACACCGGCTGCATTGCAGATATATTTTGCTTCTACGGTTCCCTGATTGGTTTCAATCTGATATCCTTCTTCTGTTTTCTGAATTCCGGTTACTTCTGTATTCAGTTTATATTCAACACCATTTTGTACTGATACTTCTGCCAGTGCAATGGCAAGCTCCCAAGGGCTTACGATTCCTACATTTGGTGAGTACAATGCTGCCAGTGCTTTTTCTGAAACATTCGGCTCTTCTTTTCTGAGTTTTTCCTGATCCCAGATTTCCATATCCGGAACACCATTCTGGATTCCTCTTTCTTTCAATTCTTCTATGGTCTTTTTTTCTTCCTCGCTGAATGCTACGACCAAAGCTCCGATCTGTTTAAAAGGTACATCCAGTTTTTCACATAATTCTTTTGTATACTGATTTCCCTTAATATTATATTTGGCCATTTTGCTTCCAGGTTTTGGATCATATCCGCCATGGATGATTGCGCTGTTTGCTTTTGTTGTTCCTACAGATACATCATTTTCTTTTTCGATCACGACCGCGTTCACCTGATACTTTCCAAGTTCATATGCTATAGAACAGCCTGTGATTCCCGCGCCGATAATTGCTACATCATACACTGTTTTACCCTCCTGTTTTCGCTTGCGTTTGTTGCTTTCTGACCTAATCTAATCACAATTTTTTTGCTCTGTCAAACTCATAAAACCGCCATTTTATGCGGTTTTGCAGTAATTATAATTAATCATTGATTTTGATTAATCCTTCGAAAAAATGCACCTGCTTCTTCCATTTTTCATCATCCGCGAAAACCCTTGCATTCTCTATTAATCATTTATATAATATTAATAATCGAACTTTTATTTCAATTAATAATTTGCATTAATCAAAATAAATCATGAATTTTTGCACATGGATGCCAAAAAAACAAAAATTTTACAAAGACTTTTCATTTGCGTATTTGAGACTTAACAATTAGAAAGGAGACTTCCTCATGGGCAAAAGGAATAAAGTTACCACAAGAGATATTGCAGAATATACCGGGGTTTCCCAGTCTACTGTTTCTATGATCTTAAGTAAAAAACCCCATGTATCATTTTCTAAGGAAACTGTGGATAAAGTGCGGGCTGCCGCCCAGGAACTGGGCTACCGCAAACCACAGGCCGGAATTAAGAAAAAAGACACTGCTTTATCCAGAAGCATTATCGTTATCTGTCCTATTCTTTCCAACGGCTACTATTCCATGATCATCCATTCCATCACCGAGAGAGCCCAGGAATATGGATATACGGTTTTCACGATTTCCACCTTAAGAGATGTATCCAGAGAAGAACTCTACTTCAATCTGCTGTCCGGATTTGAACTGGCCGGAGTCATCTCTCTTTATCCTCCTTCCAAGATCGCCGAAGCCAATGCCCTGTCCAAGCAGGTCCCCGTTGTTTCCATCGGCGATAAGCCGGAAGCATGCCGATTTGACTCTGTAGAGCTGGACAGCAAGAAACCGGGTTATATTATAGCGGAACATCTGATCTCATTAGGACATACCCATATTACTTACGTATCCACTCCGATCCGGCCAAAGGAAATAGGACGAATCCATCGTCTGAGAGGATTAAAGTCCTGTTTTCGAGATCACGGCCTGGATCCTGACAATATCGAGGTCAAATCTCCGACTCTGGCAGCTTATGGAAGATATTCTTCTGACAATTCAGAATATCAAAACGGATATGATCTTGCCGCAGAAGCTTTGGATGAACATACTTTGTCTACTGGCTTCGTTGGGAATAACGATATGACAGCCTTCGGAATCATGGCAGCCATTTCCGATTACGGATATCGGATTCCAGCAGATTATTCTGTATGTGGCTTCGACAACATTGCTTTATCGGCTATGCCGCAGATTTCTCTGACAACGATCGAACACGCATCTATTTTCAAAGGACAGGAGGCTGTAGATATCATTTATAAAAAGAATGCACAAAAAGATAATTCTTCCAAACGCCACTATATTATGCGGATGGAATACGAACCGGAACTGATTGTTCGTAATTCCACTGGAAAATGCAGACATTAAGTCTGTTTTTCTCTCCATTCAAAATTTTTTTATTTGTATCAATTGTTTTGTCTCAGATATGAAACAAAATTTTGTCACTGGGTCGTCTGAAAAAAATGTCATTAGTGTGCATTGATTCCTGTACAATCCCTGGGGTATGATATAAACATGATAAACGTTTATACAAGCAAGAGTAAGGAGGGCGCATGGCCAGCAAACTTCTATCTGATGATTTTCTTAATTTAATATGTCTGGACTTTTCATGTCAAACGGCAGAAGAAGCAATCCGGCAGGCTGGGAATCTTCTTCTTGAGAATCAGTACATTACCAGGGATTACATTGACGGCATGCTGAACAGAGAGAAAGAACATCCAACTTATCTGGACTATGGCGTCATGATTCCTCACGGTACACAAGATACTTTGTCCTGCGTGCTTCGTCCCGGAATTAGCATCGTTTTTATCCCAAAAGGGTTTTCATATCTTGGACACAGAGTTTCTTTTGTCATTGGAATTTCCAGCAAAGAAGAAGATCCGCTGCAGGAATTAATGCAGATTACGGACATCCTTCTGGAACCGGAGAAGCGCATCCGGCTCCTCAATCCTTCTTCGAAACAGGAAATCATCGATGTAATCAATGAGAATTATTTTGAAAAAGGAGAATTATAATATGGCAGAAGAAAAAACTACTGTATCACAAAAACTCCAAAAATTTGGAGCCTTCCTTGCCGGAATGGTTATTCCAAATATCGGAGCCTTCATCGGTTTTGGATTGATCACTGCATTCTTCCTTGAAACAGGATGGACGCCAAACGCAAAACTGGCACTTTTGATCACACCTATTTTGAATTCCCTGCTTCCGATCTTAATTGGACATACTGGTGGTAAAATGACTGGCGGCGACCGCGGAGGCGTTATTGGTGCTCTCGTTACTATGGGTGCAATCGTTGCTGTTGACGGAACACCTATGTTCCTGGCAGCTATGATTCTTGGTCCTCTTTCCGGATGGGTCATCAAGAAATTCGATCAGGCTGTTGACGGAAAAATCCCAAGTGGATTTGAAATGATCGTTAACAACTTCTCTTTAGGTATCATCGGTGCGATTCTTTGCTGTATCGCCATGCTCGTATTCGGTCCGGTTATGGAAACTGTAACCTCTGTTTTGACAAACGGTGTTAACTGGATCGTTGCACACAACGCACTGCCATTATCTGCAATCTTTGTAGAACCTGCAAAAGTATTATTCCTGAATAATGCTCTGGATCATGGTATTTTCGGACCAATCGGTTACGAACAGGTAAAAACACTTGGACATTCTGCCCTGTTTATGCTGGTTCCTAACCCTGGCGCAGGTCTTGGATTGTTACTTGCTTACTGGTTCTTTGGAAAAGGTGAAATGAAAGATGCTGCTCCTGGAATGATCCTGATTCATTTCTTCGGCGGTATCCATGAAGTATACTTCCCATATGTATTGTCCAACCCTCTTACTATTATCGGTATGATTGCCGGAGGTATCGTTGGAACAGGAACACTGACGGTTCTTGATGTTGGTACTGTTGCCACACCATCCCCTGGAAGTATCTTCTCTGTCCTTGCATTATCACCGAAAAACTGTATGCTTGGAGTCATCTTAAGTGTTATTCTCTCTTGTGTTGTATCCTTTGTAGTCAACGCATTCTTCGTAAAACGAATGGTTGCAAAAGGCGGAGATACATCTCTTGGGGAATCTGTTATTCCAAAAGAAGCCATGGGAAGTTCTGCATCTGAGGAATCTTCCGATGCTTCCAAAACAAATGACACAAGCCTCGGTGTTGACGGAATTGACGTATCTAATATCAAAAAAATTGTTGTAGCATGTGACGCTGGAATGGGATCTTCCGCAATGTCCGCCGCAGCATTGAAGAAAAAAGTAAAGGCGGCTGGTCTTCCAATCGAAGTCATCAATACCGCGATCTCAAGAATTCCGGATGATGCAGACCTTGTCATCACCCATGTAGAACTGACAGGTACCGCAAAAGCTGCTCAGCCAAATAAGCAGCACTTATCCATCTCTAACTACTTAAAAGCTCCAGAATATGATCAGCTGGTAGAAAGATTAAAAAACGAACAATAAAATACATAACCATCAAAGACTAAGAGTCTTAGATTCTTAGTCTTTGATTCTACTATCAAAAAGGAAGGCATCTATGAAAGCAATTATGTATGGCGCAGGAAGCATTGGCCGTGGCTTCATTGGCGCATTATTATCCGAAATCGGCTACGAGGTCGTATTCATTGATGTCAACGAACAGCTCGTTGATACAATCAATAAAGAAAAAACTTATCCACAAATCATCATGAAAAAAGATCAGGAAATCCACTGGATCAAAAACATACGGGCAGTTAACGGAAATGACCTGGACGCAGTGCGTGATGAGATTGCAGATGCAGATCTTCTTGCCACTGCTGTAGGAGCTTCCGTTCTCGAAAAGATCGCTCCGATCATTGCCAAAGGTCTGATCAAACGCTGGGATGCAGATTCCGAAAACGCATTGGATCTTCTCATCTGTGAAAATCTCATGGATGCGGATGTTTTATTAAGGAACTGGCTTCTCCAGGCTCTTCCGGAATCCTATCATCCGATTATGGAATCCCGTCTGGGACTTGTGGAAACCTCTATTGGAAGAATGGTTCCTCCTCCAAGTCCGGATATTGATTCAGATATCCATCACCCTCTGGCCGTCCAGGTGGAAGCCTATGATTATCTTCCAGTGGACAGCGCGGCATTTAAAAATGCGATTCCTGATTATAAAAAAATCGTACCTTACACACCGTTTCACTATTATCTGGAACGCAAACTATATATTCACAACATGGCTCATGTAACAACTGCATTTCTTGGAAAACTGCTTCACCTGACTTACATTGATGAAGCTGCCGGGAATATTTACATTCGAAAAATCGTACAGGGCTGTATGACAGAAAGCGCTATGATGCTGTCCCGAAAATACCATATTGATTTCGCGCAGCTGCAGTTTCACATCGATGACCTTCTTTTCCGTTTCCGCAATCCTTATCTTAAGGATACCGTAGAACGGGTGACAAGGGATCCGGTCCGGAAATTAGGTCCGACCGATCGTCTGGTAGGATCTGCCAGAAGCTGCGAACAACAGCAGATTGAACCTGTTTATCTTTCATTTGCCATTGCTCTGGGACTTTACTTTCTTGGCAGTGATCAGACGGGAGATTTTCTTGAACAGGAATGTCAGATTCATAAAAATGAACCGCTGTTTGACCGAGTCATGCATTTTTATCATTTTATCGAACAAAATAATGAATCGTTGAATTCTATTATAAACTGTATTGAGGAAGTTCAATCAGATCTCAGGGGAGCAACTATTTAAAACACAGAAGAAAGAAGAGGCGAATCATGCTGATTTCAGATCGCTCTAAAGAAATAATCGAATATTTAATGAATGCAGCCGGTCCTCTAACTGTATCGGATCTTGCAAAAGAACTCCAGGTTACGGAACGAACGATTTATCGTCAGATGCCGGAAGTCACCAAAATCATCGAGTCTTTTGGCCTGACTTTGGATCATTCATCTGGCAGGGGCATGATGATTTTTGGATCTCTTTATAATATTAAACGGCTGAATACAGCCTTTGAAGGAATAAAAACAGAACAAAATTATACCGCAAAAGAACGGGTTGATATGATCATTCTGATTCTCCTGAATGCAGACGGATATGTAAAAACCCAGTCTCTGGCAATCGATCTGAATACTTCTTCTCAGACAATCCGAAATGATTTTTCTTCTGTTAAAGAAAAAATCCATACACACAATGTTGATTTTGAGACAAAAAAGAGTGAGGGTGTACGGCTGATTGGAAAGGAAATTCCCAAACGGCATCTGTTTATCAATATCATCTTGCAGAATATATCGCCTGACAATTTTTTCGACTGGCTGAAAGATGAGAAGTATAAACAAAATCCTTTTATCTCTCTCCTCCAAAAATTTGACTGTGAAAAATCTTTGAGGATTTTATATGAAGCTGTCCAGCCGGTGATCCACAAACGTCATCTGAATATTTCAGACAGCGAACTTCAGGAATTTCTGCTTCTCATTGGAATTTTTATCCGGCGGCACCCATTGGTTAGTGATATGGGAAGTGAGTCAGACCCATTAAAACTGAATCTCAATGTACCCGCCACAGAATCTGATTTCCAGGAAGATATCCTCTCGATTTTAAAAAAGAAGTTTGATATCATATTATATAAGAATGAAGAATCCTATTTTCACTGGATCATCAATTTATACGTAGGACGCACTCATTATCAGGTAAATCATCCCGCTTCCGCACTTCAGCTTCTTGATAATATCAGCCGTCTGATTGGAGAAATTGAATCCAAACTGCATGTTCCATTCAGTCAGGATAAAAATCTGGCAGAAAATCTGATGCTTCATGTTAATATGGCAATGGAACGAATCCAAAACGGCATCAATGTAACTAACCCTATGCTGGAAGAGGTATATCAGTCAAACCCCCAATTATATGAAATCGTAAAACAGAGTTTTCTGGATATTTTCCAGGCTGTCAATGTCCCGGAAGATGAAATCGGCTACATTGTGATTTATTTTATCGCTTCCATGGACTATTTAAGTCAGAAATCCATCTCTGTTCTCGTTGTCTGCTCCAGCGGCATTGGCTCTTCCAAGATGCTTCGCAGCCGCCTTGAGCGGGAGTTTACGGAAATTGATGTAAAAAAGATCATTTCCCTTCATAAGCTGCACGATGAAAATCTGGATGATTACGATTTTATTGTTTCAACTGTTCCTTTGGACCTGGACGAGGACAAGTATTTATGTGTATCACCATTGCTGAACGAAAAAGAAAAAGAAGAAACAAGAAAACGATTAGACGCTTTAAACAAAAAAGGAGATTATTATGAATGAGATTTTTAATGAAAACAATATCGTACTGAATGTATCTTTACGCGACAAACCGGATGCGATTGAAAAAGCCGGCAGAATTCTCTATGAGCAGGGTTATGTGGACGAACAGTATATTTCCTGCATGCATCAGCGTGAAGAGGTCATTTCCACTTATATCGGAAATAATGTGGCAATTCCTCACGGCATCGATGGATCAGAAAAATATATCAAAAAATCAGGAATTTCTTTCGTTCAGTGCCCGGACGGCGTTATGTATGGCGATGAACCTGCTTATATTATTATGGGAGTTGCCGGAAAAGATGGAACACATCTTGATATCCTTATGAAATTAGCTGAAGTAATCTGTGAGGAAGAAAATATCGAAAAACTCCGCAATGCAAAAACAAAACAGGAAGTTTTAGATGTCATTGGAGATTTAGAACTGTAATCATACACAAAATTTCTGAACAAAGGAAATTTTATGTATTATATATCAAATTGCTGATTTTTATAATAACTTACAGGAGGACTATTTTATGTTAATTTTAATTGATGACGCAGATTTAACAAAAATTGAGGAACTTTATAATATGTATCCTTATGATGGGGTTACAACCAATCCGACCATCTTAAGCAAAACAGGAAATCCAAATCCTATGGATCAGTTAAAAAAGATCCGTGCTCTGATTCCTTCTGATGCCATGCTTCATGCCCAGGTTCTTTCAACAGAAGCTGATGATATGGTAAAAGAAGCAAAACATATGGTTTCTGTTCTGGGCGAGAATACATATATTAAAGTACCAGTTACAGCAAATGGTCTGAAGGCCATTTCCATTTTAAGCAAAGAAGGCATCAATGTGACGGCCACCGCTATTTACGGCGTTCTGCCCGCTTTTATGGCAGCAAAAGCCGGAGCAAAATTCCTGGCTCCTTATGTGAACCGTCTGGACAATCTCGGATATGATGGTGTTCAGATTGCTAAAGACATTCATACAATGGTAAAATCTGCAGGATATGAAGCTGAGGTTCTGGGAGCTTCCTTTAAGAACTCACAGCAGGTTCTGGAAATGGGCAAATTCGGAATCGGTTCCGTTACAGTAAACCCGGATACATTAAAAGCTCTTGCATTCAATGGTGTCGCTGAAACTGCAGTAAAAGATTTCATCCATGATTTTGAAGGATGCTGCGGCGAAGGCAAAACAATGCTTGATTTTGAATAATTTTATACTACTTCTAAAAAAGAGCAGTCTTATTTTCCAGACTGCTCTTTCCTTATTTTCACTATTCTCTACATTCTCAGATCCGCATTCCAGTCAAAAATAATCCCTGTCGCCGCATCCATCTCGAACTCATATACTATGGAATCATACTGCAGCCGCCCTTCATAGCGTTTTTCTCCATCTTCTGATTCCTCCTGGACCTGAATCTCATCCGCAGAAACTCCAGATACTTTATCTGCCACAATATTTTTTGCTTCTTCTGTCGTAACAGCCTGACCGTTCTGCTGACGAACCCATTCTTCTTCTACTTCATAGTCGGCTCCCACGATTTTTCCGCCATGGATGGCAATCTCATAGTCATAATCACCATAATCCGTCTCAAATTCAATGTCGTAGATTGGAATACTGTTATCCCCATCGGTTTCTATCTTTATATTATATGCCTGATCTGAAGATACCTCCGCATCTTTCAGCGCTGTCTCCAGCGCCTGTTCTTTACTGATTTCTGCCTGAGCAGATGTGTTCTCACCCTGCTGTGGTTCTGCAGCCTGGGACTGATCTGCTGTCTGTGCGGAAGTATCCTGACTGCTGGTTTCAGAAGATACTGCTGTATCTGATGATGCGGCTGAACCTCCATTTCCACAGCCTGCCAGGATAAGCACGGCTGATAAAAGAATTAAAATTCTGATTTTTTTCATTGTTCGACCTCCTGATTATTGAATAAAAATTCATTTTATTTGTTTTCAATAAAATAACGTCGGACCCTGCTTTTTTATTGCATGAAAATACAGATTTTTATAAAAAAGAAAGAATCCTGCAAAGCAGAATTCTCCCGAAACAAAAAAAGACTTTGATATAAATCAAAATCTTAGAAATTGCGGGGGCCGGATTTGAACCAACGACCTTCGGGTTATGAGCCCGACGAGCTACCAGACTGCTCCACCCCGCGACAATATATAATGAGTGCATTTATAAAATGTCTCGAAGGCGCCGACCAGATTTGAACTGGTGATCAGGGAGTTGCAGTCCCATGCCTTACCACTTGGCTACGGCGCCACATGATATAGTATATTCAACTAGTAACAAAAAGATGACTCCAACGGGATTTGAACCCGTGTTACCGCCGTGAAAGGGCGGTGTCTTAA
>ERZ1643250.72-NODE-72-length-132525-cov-28.052110_pt1 | contig 132525 bp, 134 predicted proteins | sample MGYA00579262_ERZ1643250 | MGnify/ENA primary metagenome ERZ1643250 (study PRJEB29033, sample SAMEA4952265) | chicken gut metagenome | biome: Broiler Chicken; feature: Gastrointestinal Tract; material: Caecum | place: Ireland | collected 2018 | study: Broiler... | reverse complement strand
ACAAAGTCACCAAGAAGTACGAGGGCCTGGACGGCACCGAGCTGGCCATCAGCGAAAGCCAGGAACGTATGGCCGTGGCAGTGGCTGCTGCCGACGCTGACACCTTTATCGGTTATGCCCATGAAGAGAACCTGGAAGCCACCATTGTGGCTACCGTAACCGAAGAGAAGCGGATGCGCGAGATCTGGAACGGCAAGGCAATTGTAGACCTCTCCCGTGAATTCCTGAACTCCAACGGTGCCGAGCGTCATGCCAACGTCCATATCCTGCCTGCTCATGTCTGGCAGCCGCAGTGGGCCGGTTCCACCTTTGAAGAAAAGATGGAAAATCTGGTTTCTGACCTCAACGTTTGCAGCCAGAAGGGCCTGGGCGAGCGCTTTGACTCCACCATTGGTGCTGCCACCGTGCTCATGCCGTACGGCGGCAAGTATCAGCTGACCCCCACCATGGCTATGGTCGCCAAACTGCCGGTAGACGGCGAGACCACCACCTGCTCCGGTATGGCATGGGGCTTCAACCCCTATCTGACCGAAGCGGACCCGTACCGCGGCGCCTATCTGGCCGTTGTGGAGAGCGTGACCAAACTGGTCTGCGCCGGTTTCCATCACAAGGACATGTACCTGACCTTCCAGGAATACTTTGAGCACATGAACGACGACCCCACCCGTTGGGGCAAGCCGATGGCTGCTCTGCTGGGTGCTCTGGATGCACAGATGGGTCTGGGTATCGCCTCTATCGGCGGCAAGGATTCCATGTCCGGCAGCTTTGAAGGATTGGATGTACCTCCCACGCTGGTCAGCTTTGCCACTGCCGTTGGCAACACCAAGGATGTGCAAAGCGCCGAGTTCAAAAAGGCCAACAGCTCCGTTGTCATGCTGCGCCCGCAGTACAAGGACGGTCTGCCGGAAATCGCCAGCCTGCTTTCCATTTACAAAACGGTGGAACAGATGATCGACGAAGGCAAAGTTCTGGCAGCTGCCACCCCCGGATACGGCGGCATTGCCGAAGCGCTGTTCAAGATGTGCGTGGGCAACCATGTGGGCCTGCAGTTGAGCAACGATCTTGACCTGAACGAACTGTTCAAGCCCGCTTACGGCTCTGTCATTCTGGAATTGCTGGACCCCGCTGCCGGTGAATTCCTTGGCTTTACCACTGTGGACTACTCGCTGGAAGCCGAGGGCAAAAAAATCGATCTGGCACACCTGCAGGAACTGTGGGAGTCCAAGCTGGAGCCTGTATTCCCCTACCGCAAGAAGGGTGACGCTGTGCAGGAGCTGAACTACCCCTGCTCCATGACTGACCGTGTTGCCCCCGCTGTGCGCCTTGCCACGCCTCGTGTGGTGATTCCGGTATTCCCCGGCACCAACTGCGAATATGATACCGCTCGTGCTTTCCGCCGTGCCGGTGGCGATCCTCACATCCTGGTTCTGAAAAACCTGACGCCCGCCGATGTTGCCGAAAGCTGCGAAGCCCTTGTGAAGGAACTGGATGAAGCCCAGATTCTGATGCTGCCGGGCGGTTTCTCCGGCGGTGACGAGCCGGACGGCTCTGCCAAGTTCATTTCGGCTTTCTTCCGCGCCCCTGCGGTGGCCGATGCCGTCAACCGCCTGCTGAACCAGCGCGATGGTCTGGCATTGGGCATCTGCAACGGCTTCCAGGCTTTGATCAAGCTGGGTCTTGTTCCCTACGGTGAGATTCGTCCCATCACGGAAAATGACCCGACCTTGACCTTCAATACGATCCACCGCCACCAGAGCATGCTGGTCCGTACCCGGATTGCCAGCAACAAGAGCCCCTGGCTGAGCGAATGTGATGTCAACGACGAGCATCTGATTGCCATCAGCCATGGCGAAGGCCGTTTCGTCTGCAATGATGACCTGCTCCAGAAACTGATCGAGAACGGACAGGTTGCCACGCAGTATGTGGATCTGACCTGCCATCCCACGATGGATCTGCGCTACAACCCCAACGGTTCTGTACTTGCCATTGAAGGCATTACCAGCCCCGATGGCCGTGTGCTGGGCAAAATGGGCCACAGCGAGCGCAGCGGTGAACTGCTCTACAAGAACGTCACCGGCGACAAGTACCAGCCGATCTTCGAGGGTGGCGTCAACTACTTCAAGCTGTAAGAAAGGGATTTCGCAATGGCACAACATGACCGCTATATCTCTCCGTTCAGCACCCGTTATGCTTCGGACGAGATGCAGTATATCTTCTCTGACGACAACAAGTTCCGTACCTGGCGCAAACTGTGGATCGCGCTGGCCAAGGCTGAGCAGAAGCAGGGCCTTGCCATTACCGATGAACAGATTGCCGAACTGGAAGCGCACAAGGATGACATCAACTACGAAGATGCCATCGCCCGGGAAAAGCTGGTCCGTCATGACGTGATGAGCCACGTCTACGCCTACGGCCTGCAGTGCCCCAAGGCAAAAGGCATTATTCATCTGGGTGCTACCAGCTGCTACGTGGGCGACAACACCGATGTGATCATCATGCGGGAAGCCCTGCAGCTGGTCCGTAAAAAGATCATCGGCGTACTGGCAAACCTGGCCAAATTTGCCGATGAATACAAGGATATGCCCTGCCTGGCCTATACCCATTGCCAGCCCGCCCAGCTGACCACTGTTGGCAAACGTGCCACTCTGTGGATGAACGAGCTGTACATGGACCTGGAGGAGATCGATCACCAGATCAGCCAGCTGGCTCTGCGCGGTGTCAAAGGCACTACCGGCACCCAGGCCAGCTTCATGGAGCTGTTCAACGGCGATTCTTCCAAGGTTAAGGCTGTGGAAGCCGATGTCTGCGCCCAGATGGGCTTTGCCAAGGTGGTACCGGTCTGCGGCCAGACCTACAGCCGCAAAGTAGACTACAACGTGCTTTCTGCCGTTGCCGGTTTGGGGCAGAGTGCCATGAAGATGGCTACCGACATCCGCCTGCTGGCCAACTTCAAAGAAATGGAAGAGCCCTTTGAAAAGAATCAGATTGGTTCTTCCGCAATGCCTTATAAGCGCAACCCCATGCGCTGCGAGCGTATCTGCGCACTGAGCCGTTACCTGATGGTGGACGTGCTGAACCCCGCCATGACCGCCGGCACCCAGTGGTTTGAACGCACCCTGGACGACTCTGCCAACAAGCGTATTGCCATGGCGGAGGGTTTCCTGGCGGCCGATGCTATCCTGAACATCCTGCTGAATGTTTCGGACGGCCTGGTTGTTTACCCCAAGGTAATCCGTGCACGTGTCATGGCCGAACTTCCGTTTATGGCCAGCGAAAACATCATGATGAAAGCCGTCAAAAAGGGCGGCGACCGTCAGGAACTGCACGAGCGTCTGCGTGAACACGCAGTGGCTGCGGCAGCGGTGGTCAAACAGGAGGGCAAACCCAACGATATGATTGCCCGTGTGGAAGCCGATCCCGCTTTCGGCCTGAGCCGCGAAGAAATCGAAGCCGAGCTGAGCCCTGACGCCTTCACCGGTCGTGCACCGGAACAGGTTGAGGAATACCTCAAAGACGTGATTGCTCCGATTCTTGCTGCTAACGCCGAGGATGTCGGACAGAAAGTTGAACTGAACGTCTGATTCAGACAACAAAAATCATGAAAAGTCCCCGTGGACCAATGGTCCACGGGGACTTTTTCATTGTTATTTATTGGCTTTCGGCATCGGAAGAGGTATCTGTGGATTCCGTGTCACCTTCTTCACCCTCCTCGCCTTCTTCCGGCTGAGGCGTGGGCGTCGGTTCCGGTTCCTCGGGTGCAAAATACCCTTTGATCTCTCCATCGGTCTGCTGGTAGCTTACATCCAGCGTTCCTTTATCACTGGCTGCCAATCCCTTCTCAGGGTCCAGAATGGCAACAGCTGCCAGACGCACCTTATAATCCATACGGTTGCTGTTTCCCAGCAAAACCTGGATGCGGTCCTGATAGGTAAAGGAGATGTCACTTAGATCACTGATATTGAGTACCGTCACGCCATCGCTCAAGGCTTCCGCTTCCAGTTCATCCAGAAGTTCCATCAGAATCTCTGTTGCATCCTGATGGGCGGTTTCGGCCGTTTCGGTCTCCCCTTCCAACAGCGAATTATAGCTGACCGGCTCCACAAACGCACCCGGTGTAGGGGCAAAATCCGCCGGAAGAGAACAGGAAAGTACCGTTAAGCCTGCCGGCTGCGAAATATCGCTGCGTAAGATTTTGAGAGAATCACTGAGTACAACCCATCCGCCGGAATACATACAGGCAAACCGTTCCGTTGCGGGCGTCACCTTGATGATTACTGTACCGGGCAGCTGGATGTTAACCTCTACATTGTCCAGATACGGGAACTGCGTTTGAAGCTGCGCAGTTTTTTCCGTGGTGGAAAAGCCAAACAAACTTGTATTGGTCTCAATGCCCAGGGCGGCAATGATTTCATCTTCCGTATAGATACCGGTATCTGCCGGTGTGGTCCGGTCGAAAGTTTCCACCCTGAAGGATGTGACCTTGAACAACAGATTGATCGAAACAATCGCACCCAGCGCCAGTACCGCCAAAACGCCCAGGACGCCCAATGCACGGCGCCGGTTGCGGCGCCGCAGCAGTTCTGCCTGCGTGACCCGCCGCTGCCTGCGCGGTTCCCCCGGTGTGTAACCTGCTTTTTGGGGATTGAGCTGCTGTGTCCCGTGCCGATACTGCTGTGCAGGCGGCGCCTGGCGGCGCTGTGGCTGCGGGTTGGGATTGGGGGCCGGACGCCGTGACGCAGTAGTCTGCGGTCTTTGTTTCTGCAGCCCCATTCTGCTGCTCAGACTGCGTTTTTGCGCAGGACGAGTAAAGGAGCCACCTCTGGACTTTTGCTGCCGGCTTCGTTGGTCGCGGTCCATGTGGGTGGCTCCTTTCCTGTATTTTTAAGAGTAAAGTTACTTCACTTTACAAGGCTTAGCAATTTTTCGGTAATCAATTCAAGGCTGTGCGGATTGCCCAGCTTTTTGGCATTCGCTCCCATCTCGGCCAGCTTACCCGGCGTTCCAAGCATTTTCTGGACCGTATCGATCAGTTTTTCGCCTGTAAGGTCTTTTTCTTCGATCACAACCGCTGCACCGGCTTTTTGCAATTCCAGTGCATTGTAATACTGATGGTTCTCTGCCACGTTAGGGCTGGGGATCAATACCGAAGCCCGGCCCACAGCTTCCAGTTCTGCCAGGGTCAACGCGCCGGACCGTGCAATGACCAGGTCCGCCGCTGCCAGCAGCTGCGGCATATTGTTGATATACGGTGTTACCACAAGGTTGGGGCCGGGCGCAAATCCCTTTTTCCTTTCCAGATTGGCAAACAGTCCCACGCCGCGCTTACCGGTGGCATGCAAATGCAACACATTGGCGCCCTGTTCCTTTTCCCAGGCGCAGAGGTCCGCTACCACTTCGTTGATGCGGTCAGCGCCCAGGCTGCCGCCAAAGCTCAGGATCACGGTGCGATCCCCTGCTTTCAGTTTCTGCCGTGCCGCCGTGCGGTCTGCCGTGAGAACCTCCGGACGAACCGGGTTGCCCACTACAAACGTCTTATCGGGCGCGCCAAGTTTTTCCACCGCATCGGCGCTGGCTGCCAGTACCAGATCCACATCCTTGGCCAGCAATTTATTGGTCACACCGGGAAAGGCGTTCTGCTCATGGATCGCGGTTTTGATTCCCCGCTTGGCCGCAGCGCGAACAATAGGACCGCTGACGTAGCCGCCGCAGCCAATAACCAGATCCGGCTGCACTTCTTTGAGAATCTTTTGGGTACGGGGGCCGGAAAGCGCCAAATGCCATACCGCAACCACATTGCGCACAATGTTCTCAGGGTTCAGGTGGCGCTGAAAACCGTTGATCTCAATGTGATGAAAAGGATATCCTGCCTTGGTGACCAGCCCGTATTCCATGCCTTCCTGACGGCCGGCAAAATGAATTTCCGCTGTGGGAACCGCCGCTTTCAGCGCTCCCGCAATAGCCAGTGCCGGATTGATATGGCCGGCTGTTCCGCCGGCAGCGATCAAAACACGCATAATCTCTCCCCTTTTCTTTTGCCGCTATGTAATCAGACCCTCTGGCGGCGATAGACCGGACGATGCGGCACACGGCCCAACTTACGGTCCATCTCTTCCTGGTTGTGCTTTTTGCGGGCTTCCAGCCGTGCGTTGCCTGCGCGAGAGATACTGAGCAGAACGCCCATTTCGCCCAAAAGCAGCAGCAAACTGGTGCCGCCCGAAGAGAAGAACGGCAGACTGATGCCGGTATTGGGCAGCAATGCAGTCGCCACACCAATATGGCAGAATGCCTGCCATGCCACCTGTGCCGTAACGCCAATGCCCAGCATGGTGCCGAAGAAATCCGGTGCATTCAGGGCAATAAAAATTCCCTGCACAATGATTGCCGCAAAAAGCAGAATCAGCGCCACGGCGCCCACAAAGCCCAGCTCTTCACAAACGACCGAGAAGATAAAGTCGTTCTCGGCATAAGGAAGCCACTGGTGCTTCTGGACACTGTTGCCAATGCCAACACCGAACAATCCGCCGGTACAGATAGCGTACACACTCTGACGGGTCTGCCACAGCATGTTGGTGGTATCGGTGGGGGTAAGGCCCCACACACCGCCCAGTCGGTCTGCCGCATAGCCGCCGCTGTTGGCCAGATAGTTTAAGTATGCAGCCGCACCGGCCAGACCCACGCCTATGGCACCAAACAGCCATGCACCGCCGCCGCCCGCGCAAAAGATCATGGTGCCGAAAATGGCGCACATCAGCAGCATGGCTGAGTTATGCGGTTCCAATTTAAGCAAAATCAGAACGGGAATCAGGGGCAGTGCCGGCAGAAGAATTCCATAGATGGGATTTTTGATTTTGTCCTTCCGCTTATCCAGCGCATCAGCGGTTCCCAGAATAATGGCAAACTTCGCCATTTCGGACGGCTGCAGCGACATGCCGCCCGGGAAATATACCCAGCGGTAACAACCGTTGCTGTCACTGGGCATAAACAGTGCCACAACCAGAAGGACCAAAGTAACGAAATAGAATGTCTCGTTCAGGTACCGCAGTGCGCGGTAGTTGATGCGGGACATAAACAGCATGGCGGCAAATCCTACGACCGCTACGATCGCCTGCGGTTTGATAAAATGGTAAATGTCGCCGTATTTGGTATAACCACTGGAATAACTGGCCGAAAACAACATAATCAGGCCGTAAGCCAGCGTTACCGCCAACGTACCTACAAATCCCCATGAAACGGGTCCGCGCTCCGCTTTTGGCAGACGGATCACACGGATCATGCGGATGATGTTGCCAACAGAACGATCCAAAATCAGGGCCAAAAGGCTGAGAGATGTGTTTTGCAAAGGGGTGGCCCTCCTTTCGGGGCGTGCCGGGGAACACCGCACCACCAGGTACGGTTATACAAGACAGATATACAAGATACCGAGTGCCACACCCACTGCCGCAATAAGGGCAAAGAAGCCGTCAATCTTGACTTCCCGCCAGCCGCGCATTTCAAAGGCGTGGTGAATCGGCGTCATTTTGAAAATACGCTTGCCGTGGGTGAGCTTAAAGTAGACGCGCTGGATCACCACCGTAATGGCGTCCCAGATATACACAAGACCAAAGAACAGCACCAGTTCGGGGCGGTCCATAATAAATGCCAGTGCCGTAACCAGGCCGCCGAAGAACATGCTGCCGGTGTCCCCCATGAACACCTTGGCCGGGTAGAAGTTCCAGATAAGGAACCCTGCACAGGCACCCGCCGTTGCCGAAGCGATCAGCGAAACATGCACAAAGCCCAACAGGCTGCCCGCCAGCAAATAGCCCAGCATAGACACAAAGGTCACACCGGTGCACAGGCCGTCCAGACCGTCGGTAAGGTTAACGGCATTGACCAAAAAGATAATGCCGAAAAAGGCAATGGGATAAAAGAAGATGCCAAAATCCACCGCGCCGGCCACCGGCAGCATAACCTCTGTGGAGAGCAGCCCCAGTGCATGCAGTCCGATCATAAAACCGACCGTGACAGCAACCTGCAGAACAATTTTCTGCCCGGCAGTCAGACCCAGGTTACGGTGTTTGATAACCTTGATGAAGTCATCCAGGAAACCGATCAGACCGGAACCGAACGCCAGGAAAAGTACCAGCATACCGGCCGCCATCTGCTGGGGGCCCAATACATCGGGGGCTTTGCTGTGGAACAGCCCCCAAACCACGCCCAGCGTAACCAGGATACCGAAAACGAATCCCAGACCGCCCATAGTGGGGGTACCATTCTTTTTATTATGCCAGGTGGGCCCTTCCTCACGGATGGTCTGGCCGAAATGCAAGCGGTGCAGTACCGGAATCAGCAGCCAGCAGGTCACAGCGGTTACGGCAAAGCCGCCCACTGCGGCTGCGGCCAACATATAGGAGACAGTTTGCTCCATGCAGTCATTCCTCCAAAAAACTCATCTTTTCTTGGCATGACTGCACGGGAAGCCGTCACGCCTGCGGCAATTCAGCGTAATACTCCTGCAACAAATCTTCCAATTTCATCGCGTGGCTTGCTTTGGCCAGCAGCGCGTCACCGGGGTGTACAAATTGCCGTAAACATTGTAGCACCTCTTGGGCATTTTGGCAATGCACAGTTGTTACGCCCTGGGCCTTGGCCGCCCCTGCCATAGCTGCACTGCGCGGGCCGTACGCGATCAGTACATCAACGCCCGCTTCGGCTGCCCACTCTCCCGTATGACGGTGGCCTGCTTCACTGGCATCGCCCAGTTCCAGCATATCTCCCAGCAAAGCGACTTTGCGGGGATTGGGCAATGCTTTCAGTACAGAGATGGCTGCTTTCATACTGTCCGGGCTGGCGTTGTAGCAATCCTCGATCACTGTCACGCCGCCTTTTTCCACAATGTTCTGGCGCATTCCCGTTGTCTGGTAGCGGGACAGTGCCGCCGCACAGGTAGCCGGGTCCAGCCCCAGGCGAGTGGCCGCCGCATAGGCTGCCAGGGCATCATACACTGTATGCAGCCCTGCGGTGGGAATCGACACCGGGAATTTTCCATATTCCTTATCTTCGATGGTAAAGGTGGTCCCCTGCGGGCCGGTCTGCACATCGCGGGCACGAACGTCTGCGTCCCGTTCCACGCCGAACCATACAGCACGCAAACGGGCCGGCACCTGTGCCTCAGGCAGCAGGTCATTGTCGGCATTGAGCACCAGGGGTGCACCGTCCGGCAGCCCGGCACAGATTTCCATCTTTGCTTTCAGTATATTCTCCCGCGTGCCAAGATTTTCCAGATGAGAAACACCGATCATGGTAATGATGCCTGCGGAAGGGCGAACGCAGCGGGTCAGTCGCTCGATCTCCCCGGCGTGGTCCATGCCCATCTCCACCACCGCATACTCGGTGGCGTTTTCCAGGCGGAACAAAGTGTTGGGAACGCCAATATCATTGTTTTGGTTGCCTTCGGTTTTGAGGGTGTTGCCAAAGGCGGAAAGAACCGCATAGCAGAATTCCTTGGTGGTGGTTTTGCCCACACTGCCCGTAACGCCGATGATACGCGGGCTGAACAGTATGCGGTAATTGGAGGCCATCCGGATCATGGCCAGGGCGCTGTTGGGCACCACAACGGTACGGTCCTCGGGAACACCCTCTACCGGATGGTTGGCAATGATATACGCAGCACCTTTCTGGTAGGCACCGGCAGCAAAATCATGGCCATCTACACGCTCACCGGGGAAACAGACAAAGACGCACCCGGGGACCACCTTGCGGCTGTCGGTGACAACCGCCTGAATAGAAACAGGTTCTGCCAGTGCCAGACCGGCGAGCAATTCGTTTGCGGGAATCGGTTGCATAGAAATATGCCTCCTTTTTGATTACTGAGTCCATGCGCGGCCCGGGTCATTCCCCGGACGTTTCTTCACTTTCCGGTGCCGGTGTTACCTCCGCAGATTCGGAGGCCGCCGGTTCGGAGGTGGTATCCGCGCTATCTTCTGTGCCCGAAGAATCCATGGTCAGAGTGACAATGGTTCCGTAGGCGGTACTTGTATTGGCTGCAACGCTCTGGGCCACAACATTTCCACCGCTGTCCCCTTCAAACTGAACGTTGAGGTTGGCGGCACGCAGCATCTGTTCGGCAAAACTGCCACTCTTGCCCATTACGTCGGGCACGGTTGTCATGGCATCCTGATCCGTTTCTGTATAAAGGTAGATCGTAGACCCTGCCGGGACTTTGCTGCCGCCGTAAGGATACTGATATACGATCGTGCCGTTGGAGCCGATGAGTTTATGCTTCAGGCCCAGCTGGTTCAAAGTGACCTGCGCATTGGTCCAGGTGTAATCCAGGCAGGTCTGCACCGTGACCGTTCCGGTGGGGTTGTAATCGGGGTCCTGTTCAATGCCAAGATACGGCGCCACCTCGCTGATGATGTTGCCGACCACCGGCGCCACAACTTCGATGGCGAAGTCACGGACCCAGCGCGGGTCATCCAGAACCACAAAAACCTCAATTTCAGGGTCGTCGATGGGCAGCACGGCGGCAAAACTCATTTTTTTGTAATAGTCGCCGTCATACCGCAGATCACGGTCGGTACGTTCGGCCGTACCGGATTTTCCGCCAATACGGTACCCTGCCACATAGGCATTTTTATTGGAGTGGTACCCGTCAGTAGTCTCGCTGTTGGGGTCCACACTGGTTTCCATCATGGCAAGAATCTGCTCACTGACTTCTTCCGAAATCACCTGGCGCCGGATGTTGGTCTCGGTCTTTTGAATCACATTACCATCACTGTCGGTAATGGAGTCCACCACATAGGGCGTGACCAGATAACCGCCATTGGCGATGGCAGCCACCGCCGTAGCCATCTGCATGGGGGTAATGGCTTCGTTCTGGCCGAAAGCCGCCGTGTACAGGTTGGTATCCACCTCTGCCATCTGCTCAGCATTATAAACGCTGGTCCAACGGGTCTCGTTGGGCAGGTCAATGCCGGTGATCTGGGTGAAGCCGAAAGCCTGGATATAATCGTAGAATACCGAGGGCTGCAGCGTCTGAGCCGCCTGAATAAACCACAGGTTGCAGCTGTGGTTCAATGCACCGGCCATATCCAGCAGACCATGGGTCTCATTGTTGGCGCAGTGGTAAGTGTGTTCCCACAAAGCGGATCCTTCGTTGACGGTAAACGCGCCGCTGCAGTAGAAGGTCTGTTCCGCCGTCATAATGCCGGAGTCCAGGCCCGCCGAGGCAGTGATCAATTTGAACACGGAACCGGGCATGTAAAGTTCCGTGATGTTCTTATTCTTCCACTGGGCTTCGCGCATCATACCCTGCAGCTGGGTATATTCACTGCTGACGGTATTGCCTTCCTCGTCGGTGGTGGTTTCGCGGCTCACCTTGCCGTCCTCAATGATGGACGCCACCTCTTTTTCGCCCAGGCGGCTCTTGAGCCAGTCAATATCTTCCTCGTCCAGTTCTTCCTTATCCAGGATCGCCTGCATTTTTTCGTCGTAGATAGTGTAGGGATCGTTGGGATCAAACTGTTCCACCGTTGCCATAGCCAGAATGGCCCCGGTCTTGACATTCATGACAATCGCACTGCCGCGGCCATGCACGCTGAACGTATTCATGGCCTCGGTCAGGTACTCTTCCACAATGGCCTGTACGTTCTCATCGATGGTCAAGTTCAGGTTGTTGCCGTCAATGGCCGGGTAGACATCCGCTTCCGCATTGGCCAGCACTTCGCCGTTTACGTTGGTTTCGGCAATACTGCGCCCCGGCGTGCCGGAGAGTTCATCGTCATAGGATTTTTCCAGACCGTAAGCGCCGGAACCATCGGCATTGCAGAATCCCAGCACCGAGGACAAAAACGCGCCGTAGGGATAGCTGCGCGTGGAGGTCTGTTCGGTGGAAAGTACCACAATACGGTACCCCTGCTCCTCCCCTTCCTTCGGATCGGTGCGGTAGTTCATGGAGTATTCGATGATGGCATCCGCCACCGGCTTTTCCACGCCTTTGGCTACCACCCGGTATTCATACAGTTCCCCGTTGGAATTGGTAGCCGTCAAAATATTAAAGATGCTTTCCGCTGTAGTGCCATCGTTCAACAGGTTGGCAATCTCTTCCGCTGCGGTCTGCAGCTGTGCGGTGGTCGCCCCGTTTTTCTGGGATTGCAGCGGATTGGCAATAATGTTCCAGACGGTGTTGCTCTTGGCCAGCAGCTTGCCGTTGGCACTGTAGATAGAACCGCGCACCGCAGGCAGCTCGGTATCCTGCATCTGCTGGGTAACGGCCTCGGTACGGTACAGTTCTGCGTCACGCAGCTGCAGGGCGTACAGCTGATAAATCAGAACGCCGAAAAAGAAAATCAGAAAAATGGCAATAGCCAGCAAGGTGCGTTGCAGGACCTTGGCCCGGAAATGTGGATTCGGATTTGGATTTTGCACAGGATTGGACATAGCGACTCCCTTTTGGAGGATTTTTCCCTGATTGCGGCGGCGAGCCTTTTTACGCACGGCGTTGCCACCGCTGGTAAAAAGGCTCGCTGCCCACACATTGTTCTGTTACGGGTTCAGGCTGCCCAACAGATTCAACGCAGCTGTACGCACATCAGAGAGGAACAGCTCGGTGCTGTTGGTGTTTCTTTCGATCACGCTCTGATCCTCCAGCTGGACATAGGTGATCTGGCTGGGGTCCACCTGTACCAGGCCAAGCTGACCTTCGGCCACCTGCTGCAGGCTAGTACGGCTGGTAATGTTGCTCATCTGGGTTGCCAGATAGTCATATTCACTTTCGGCGGCGGTGAGTTGCTCCATCGTCTCATTGATCTGGCCGTTCAGCTCTGTGATTTTGGCCTGGCTGTACACTACACTGACCACCAGACCCAGCAGCAGAGCAACTGCCAGTACGTTGACCATGGAAGTTGCCAGCTGACGTGCGCGGTTCAGGCCATGCTTGCCGCCGCGCACCACCCGTACATTCGGCTCTCTGCGCTCAATTTTGGGAGCCGTCTGACCGGTATGCAATAAAACAGTTGTCATAATTTTGCCTCGTTATACTTTCTCCAACACTCTCAATTTGGCAGAACGCGCTCTTCGGTTCTGCTGCAGTTCTTCCTCATTGGCCTCTATAGGTTTACGGGTGATCAGTTTTGCTTTGGGGATACCGCCGCAGGTACAGATGGGCTGTTCCGGCGGGCAGGTGCAGCGCTGTGCCCAACGGCGGAATTTGTTTTTCACCAGGCGGTCTTCCAGGCTGTGGAAGGTGATCACACAAAGCCGGCCACCCGGTGCCAGACAATTGAAAATGGCATCCAGTCCCTCGTTCAGCACATCCATCTCGGAATTAACGGCAATGCGGATTGCCTGGAAGGTGCGTCTTGCCGGGTTCTTGGCTTTGCGGCGTTCCGCCGGCGGCACGGCCGAAGCCACCAGATCGGCCAGCTGCAACGTTGTGGTGATAGGCTGCTGTTCCCGCGCAGCCACAATCTTGCCGGCAATCTGCCAGGCGTACGGTTCTTCGCCATAGTCACGCAAAATGCGCGTCAGTTCTTCACGGTCCAGGGTGTTGACCAGGTCCGCGGCGGTGGGACCCTGTTGGCTCATGCGCATATCAAGCGGTGCGTCGGCATGGTAGGAGAAACCGCGCGCCGCGTCATCCAGCTGGTGGCTGGAAACGCCGAGGTCCAACAGGGCCCCGTTGACCGCCGGGATTGAAAGATCCGCGAGCACCCGCGCAGCGTCGCGGAAATTTGCCTGTACCACCTGGGCGGGCAGGCCCTTGAGCCTTTCGGTGGCGGCTGCCACCGCATCCGGGTCCTGGTCGAGCGCAATCAGTCGCCCTGTGGTCAAGCGTTTAGCGATCTGTATACTGTGCCCTGCCCCGCCGGCTGTACCATCCAGGTAAATGCCGGTGGGATCAATGGCCAGCCCGTCAAGACAGGGCTGCAGCAGCACGGGTATGTGAGAGAATTCCATTTTGTCAACTACCTATCGTTTAAAAGTCCAGTTCCTCCATCGCAGCGGTGAAGTCCTCATCGCTGGTGGCCTGATTGCCGTTCCAGGCGGCGGTATTCCAGATTTCGGCAAAACTGCGGTTGCCGATGATGGTCACATCGTGGTCCAGCCCGGCGTACTCACGCAGTTTGGCAGGCAGCTGGATGCGTCCCTGCTTGTCCGGCGTGACTTCCACCGCCGAAGCATACAGCATACGGCTGACCTTACGGCCTTTTACCAGACCCTTTTCTTCAATCTTGGCTGCGACCTTTTCAAATTCCTCGGTGGGGAAAGCGGCCAGACAATGGTCCAGCCAACGTGTCACGATGAAGGTTTCCCCCATCGCATCCCGGAATTTAGCGGGGAAATTCAGCCGCCCTTTTGCATCGATGGCGTAATCATACTGCCCGACGAGCATGCTGTTCCCCTCCTTTCCCGGCTTTCGACGTTTTGCACAAGCTTTCCGCAGATTTTTTTACGTTGCCGCGTCAGGTCGGTGGAAAACTCTGTGGAAAGCGTGGAAAACCACCCACTTTTAACCACCAGAATGGATTCTTTAACCACTTTTCCCCACTACGGTAAATTAAGTCTACCATCTCAGGCGATAAAAAGCAAGAGTAACGAACCAAAAAAGTCCGCTGGGAGCAGAATTTTCACAGATGTGCAAAGCCGTTTTTTTCGTGTCCAAATTTTCTGCATTATTTTCCTTCGGCGCAACAAAAAAAGACACCCGAGCCCCCTTTGAGAAGGGAGTTCGAATGTCTTTCGCTTCGCTGTTTTCTGACGGGATTGGCTGGGATCAGCCTTCTTCCTGCCTCTTATTTTTTCTGGCCGCGCATAGAACGGGAAGCTGCGCTGCGCAGGTTCATGCGGGTATTTTTAATATCCGCCACACTGCGGGCAAGCACTTCCTCGGAATTTTTGAGAATGCCCTCACAGTAGACCGTAGCGTTGCGGCTGAGCTCTTTCGCCTGGGTCTGTGCAGCCGTCAGGATCTCCACTGCCCGCTGCTGGCTGCGCTTGACGATCTCCTGCTCGCTGACCAGTGCCCGGGCGCGTTCCTCGGCCTGTTGAATGATATTTTCCGATTCCACATGGGCGTTTTTCAGAATCTGTTCCCGGTCGTTGACAATTTTTTTGCTTTCCCGCACTTCATCCGGCAGGTTGTTGCGCACCTCGTCGATGATGTCCCGCATACGGTCCACATCCACCACACGCTTGGCCGCCGCGAAGGGCACGGCCGTACCGGCTTCCAGCGTTTCTTCCATCAAGTCCAGCAGTTCCTCTACGTTCATGCCTGTTCCTCTCTCTCGTACCGGCTGACCATGATCTTGCCGTAAAAATATTGCTTGGTGCGTACCAATGTACCGATGCGTTCCGGCAGTTCAGCCTCTCTTTCGCTTTCCGCCAGAATCACCCCGCCGGGTGCCAGTTTTTCCTGTAAGGCAGGCAGTACCTGCTCCAGCAGTTCCTGATGAAACGGCGGGTCCAGCAGTACCAGATCAAAAGGCCCACGAATGTTGGCCAGGAAACGCAGTGCTTCCCCATGGCGGATATCGCTCTGGCGGTCCACCCCGGCCGTCTTGCAGTTCGCGGTAATGATCGCCAGTGCATCCGGCGACTGGTCTACAAAAACGCAGCTCTTGGCACCGCGGGACAACGCCTCAATACCCAGCTGGCCGCTGCCTGCGAAAAGATCCAGCACCCGTGCTCCCGGCACCAGAAACTGTACGCTGGAAAACATAGCCTCTTTGACCCGATTGATGGTCGGCCGGGTGATGTCTTCCCCCGGAAGAGCCTGCAAATTTTTACCGCGGGCGGTTCCTGCAATCACTCGCATGGTCCGCACCCCCTCTCTTTTTATCGTATCATTTTTATTATGGGGCCTGTCCCTCTTGTTGTCAAGGGGGACGACCTGTAAAAAATCTATGCAGAAAATCCCCATAAAAAAGCGGACCGACAGCCAAAGCCGCCGGTCCACCCGACAAAAATCTGTTTATTTTGCCCTCAAGGCTGGGGTTCCGCCGCAGTTGCCGGTCCGCCCGCCGGGAGCTTGATCTCCGGCATCAATTCCTCCGAAACGACCCGCAGCATCTCTTCCAGTTTTTGCAGTTCATCCGGTGAGAAGCGCTGCTTGGCGCGGTCCACTACCTGCTGCAAATAGGCATAGCTGATGCTGTAATAATCCACATACTTGCGGGTAGGATACAGATAGTACTCCCGCTTGTCGGTGGTAGAACGGACCTTTTTTACATAGCCCTTTTTGACAAGATTGTTGATCTTGTAGGCTGCGTTGGGGGTGGAAAGATTCATCATATTGGAAAATTCCGCAATGGTGGGATGCCCCAGCGCCATAATGACTTCCATGCAGAAAGATTCCACCGTCGTCAGCGTCGCTTCCCGATTTTCAAACTTACTGAAGACCTGCTGATAAAAATGCAATTTGAACTTGGTGTACACTTGCTGAAACGCCTGATCCAACATGGCAAAAACCTCCTGAAGGTCCTGCTTGCGGGAGGGCGCATACGGCAGTGCCGGACGGCGCAGACGCACCCGCAGACCTTTTGCATCATTATGGATCAGTATACCATGTTTCGGTGCGTTTGACCAGTCCTGTTTATTGGTAGCTGTCACTGGTCAGACTCCCGATCCACAATCGCAAAGGTCAGTTCCGCATTGACCGCACGCACACCATCCACCCAGGCGGTGGCTTTGCCGATTCCCACAGGGCCATGGCGCTCGATCAGTTCACATTCCAGGGTCAGCACATCTCCCGGCACGACCTGACGGCGGAACCGTGCATTTTTCACGCCGCCGAACAGTGCCAGCTTGCCTTTTGCTCCCTCTTCACTGAGGGCAGCCACCGCGCCGCATTGCGCCAGCGCTTCCAGAATCAGCACACCGGGCATAACCGGCCGACCGGGAAAATGCCCCTGAAAAAAAGGTTCGTTCATAGTGACGCATTTCACACCGCGCGCCCACTGACCGGGCGTATAGTCGGTGATTTTATCCACCAGCGCAAAAGGATACCGATGCGGCAGGATTTGCGCGATCTGCACAGCATTGAGTGTGCGCGGCGGTTCGTTGGCAATGATCGCCATATCTCAACCCTCCCAACGTTTGAAGATCACACAGGCGTTATGACCGCCAAAGCCCAGACTGTCGCTCAGGGCATATTCCACCTGCTGTTCCACACCCTGATTGGGCAGGTAGTTCAGATCACATTCCGGGTCAGGAACCTGAAGGCCGATGGTGGCCGGCAGATATCCGTCATGCAGAGCCAGCGCAGTGAAAACGCCTTCCACACCGCCGGCTGCCCCCAGCAGATGACCGGTCATGGACTTGGTGCTGGAAACGCACAGTTCATAGGCATGATCACCGAATACGGATTTGATGGCTGCAGTCTCGCAGGAGTCGTTAAGGTGCGTGCTGGTACCGTGAGCGTTGATGTACCCAATCTTGTCAGGCGTCAGCTGGGCATCCTCCAGCGCCAGGCGCATACATGCGGCACCGCCGGCACCACCCGGAGCAGGCGCAGTAAAGTGGTAGGCATCGCAGTTGGAGCCATAGCCCACTACCTCGGCATAGATCTTGGCACCGCGGGCTTGTGCATGTTCCAGCTCTTCCAGCACCAGAATTCCGGCGCCCTCGCCAATAACAAAGCCGCCGCGTTCCGCATCAAACGGAATGGAGGCACGGGCCGGGTCTTCGGTGGTATTCAGAGCTTTCATGCTGGTAAAGCCACCCACACCCAACGGGCTGATGCAGCTTTCGGCACCGCCGCAGAGTGCCAGGTCCTCGTACCCGTCACGGATGCGGTGGAACGCATCGCCGATGGCGTTGGTGCCGCCGGCGCAGGCCGTGACCGGACTGGTGCACATTCCCTTCAGACCAAACCGGATGGCCACCTGCCCAGCTGCCATATTGGCAATGGACATAGGTACAAAGAAGGGGCTGACACGATCGAAGCCCTTGGCTTCCCCTTTTGCATGCTCCTCCTCAATGGTGGGCAGACCGCCGATGCCGCTGGAAATGATGGTGGCAAAGCGGCTGGTATCGGTATTTTCCAGATCCAGGCCGGAATCTTCCACCGCCTCGGCTGCCGCAGCTACGGCAAATTGGGTAAAGCGAGCCATCTTGCGGGCTTCGCGCTTATCCACACGAACAGAAGGATCGAAGTCCTTTACTTCTGCCGCCAGCTTTACTTTGCTGTTGGTAGTGTCATAGTGGGTAATGGGACCGATACCACATTCCCCGCGGCGCACGGCCGCCCAGCTTTCTGCCACAGTATTGCCGGTAGGATTGACCGTGCCAAGACCGGTAATAACGACTCTGCGTTTTTCCATTGGAAACCTCGCTATCTATCCTTTGTGTAGTATAACTCTCAAACCTAAACCGGATTTATACCGCCGCACACCGTTGCCAGTGCCGCAACGCGGCGATACACCCCTTTACATACCCATACCGCCGTCGACGCACAACACCTGGCCGGTGATGTAAGCCGCCTGGCTGCTTGCCAGAAAAGCCACTGCCGCTGCAACCTCATCGGCATGGCCGATGCGTCCGGCAGGAACGGCTGCCAGTGCTGCGGCTTTGGCCGCTTCGGGCATAGCCGCCGTCATATCGGTCTCGATGAAACCGGGAGCCACCGCGTTGACGGTCACGCCCCGGGCTGCAAATTCCTTGGCCAGGCTCTTGGTCAGGCCGATCAAGCCCGCCTTGCTGGCGGCGTAGTTGCTCTGCCCCGCGTTGCCGTGCAGACCCACCACGCTACTGATATTGATGATCCGCCCGTACCGCTGGCGCATCATCAGTTTGCAGGCCGCCTTGCAGCAGAAAAAGGCACCCTTGAGATTGGTGTCGATCACCTTATCAAAATCGGCTTCCTGCATGCGAAGAATCAATTTGTCGGCATTGACGCCGGCGTTATTGACAAGTACATCCAGACGCCCCAAGGTCCCGGCTGCCTTTTCCACCAGGTTCTGACACTCCGCAGGGTTGGTAACATCCGCCTGCAGTACAACCGCCTGTACCCCAAGCCCGCGGCATTCTTCTGCCGTTTGCTCTGCGGCAGAAGACCCTGCGGCGTAATTGATGCACAGGTCAAATCCCTCTTTTGCCAATGCCAGGCAAATAGCCCGGCCAATACCGCGCCCACCGCCGGTCACAAGTGCCGCGGGACGGGTGTTCTGCTGTTCACTCATGCCTGGGCCTCCTTCAGTGCTGCAACGGTCTTTTCAAAATCCGCCATGGTTTCGATATTCATACAGGTTACGACGCTGCCCACCGTCTTTTTGACAAAGCCGCTGATAGCGTGACCGGGACCGATCTCCACAATGGTATCCACGCCCAGGTCGACCAACCGGCGGATGGTATCTTCCAGATAAACGCTGCTCTGTACCTGACGCACCAGAAGGTCCGCAATGGAATCAGCGGGAGCTTTTTCGTGGCCCAGGCAGTTAAAGAGTACCGGCATACGCATGGGGGCAAATGTCACACTCTGGAACCGTTCCGCCAGGGCCAGTCCCGCCGGATGCATGAGGATCGTGTGGAACGGGCCGCTGACCTTAAGGGGCATGCAGCGCTTGGCGCCTGTCTCCTTGGCCAGTTCCGCCGCACGGTCCACGGCGGCCTTTTCACCGCCGATCACCAGCTGGCCGGGGCAGTTGTAGTTGCAGATCTGCACCACCCCCAGCTGAGAGGCTTCCTTGCAGCAATCCTGCAGCTTATCCCGGTCCAAAGCCAGCACAGCCGTCATACCGCAGTCCAGACCTTCCGATGCCTTGGCCATAGCCTGACCGCGGAAAGCAACCAGTTCCACCGCCGATTTGGCGTCCAGAACCTCTGCACATTCCAGCGCAGAATATTCGCCCAGCGACAGGCCTGCCGCATACGCAGGGCTGATGCCGGCATCCCGCAGCATAGCCGTAACACAGGCGGCAAAGGCCACCATGCAGGGCTGGGTGTAACGGGTCAGATTGATGACGCCTTCCGGGTCCTCGAAGCAGGTGGTTTTCAAATCAAAATCCAGAACCGTGGCCGCTTCATCGAACACCTTCCGGAACACCGGGGAAGCTTCATACAGATCGGCACCCATTCCGGCGTGCTGGCTGCCCTGACCGGCATACAAAAACGCGAGTTTCATCCGTTCCACTCCTTTTTATACCTTCATCTGCCCCATATCCTGCAGGCGGGTACGGCAGCCTTCCATCATTTCGTCCAAAATTTCCGCCACCGGGCGCACACCCTTCAGCATACCGGCCACCTGACCGGCCATCAGGCTGCCGGTTTCGGTATCGCCGTCAAATACGGCGCGGCGCAGACTGCCCAACGTGTATTTTTCCAGCTCCATTTTGTCGGCACCGGCTTTTTCCTGACGGACATATTCACGGCTCATGCGGTTTTTCAGCACACGCACCGGCGTGCCGCCGATTCGTCCGGTAACCACCGTGTCGCTGTCCTTGGCCTTGAGGAGCGCCGCCTTATAGTTAGGGTGGATCGGGCACTCTTCCGCAACCAGCAGGCAGGTGCCGATCTGCGCGCCGCAGGCGCCCAGCGCAAAAGCAGCAGCCAGCTGACGGCCATCCGCAATGCCGCCCGCCGCAATCACAGGCACATCCACGGCGTCTACCACCTGCGGGACCAACGCCATAGTAGCCATCTCGCCCACATGACCGCCGCTCTCGGTACCTTCTGCAATGAGTGCATCGGCACCGCACTTGACCAGATGTTTGGCCAGAACCGAAGCCGCCACCACAGGCATCACCGTAATACCGGCTTTTTTCCAGCTTTCCATATATTTGCCGGGGTTTCCGGCGCCGGTCGTAACGAACCGTACACCTTCCTCCACCACGATTTTGGCAAATTCATCGGCCTGGGGGTGCATCAGCATGATGTTCACGCCGAAAGGTTTGTCCGTCAGCTGCTTGGCACGGCGGATATTATCGCGCAGAGAATCAACGTTCATGCCGCCCGACCCGATCAGGCCCAAAGCGCCCGCATTGGAGCAGGCTGCAGCAAACTCACCGGTGGCAATGTTGGCCATGCCGCCTTGAATGAGAGGATACCGGGTTCCCAGAATCTCGTTCAGCAGTTTCATACGACGCTTCCTTTCACAGTAATCAGCATACCGCCCCAGGTAAGGCCGCCGCCAAATCCAATACATGCCAGGCGCATACCGGGCTGCAGGCGGCCGCTCTCGGCCAATTCATTCAGCGCTACGGGAATGCTGGCAGCGCTGGTATTGCCATGACGGTCCATGTTTTTATAGAATTTGTCCGGGTCCGCTTGCAGCTTTTTGACGCAGTGGTCAATAATGCGGCTGTTTGCCTGATGGCATACCACCCAATCCACTTCGTCCAGCGTGTGATGCGTTGCATCCAGCACCGCGTGCAGGGTACGCGGCAGCGCATCTACTGCAAAACGGAACACCGCACGTCCGTCCATGCGGATGGGACCGCAAGGCGGTGTTTCAATAGCCATATCGCCCCGGGCGCCAAGATCCACGGCAAACTCTGCGTCTTCCGCCAATTCAAAAATTGCTGCGCCGGCTCCGTCGCCAAACAACACACAGGTGTTGCGGTCGGTCATATCCATCAGACGGGAAAGCTGCTCGCAGCCGACCACCAGCGCATAACGGCGGGCATCCTGCGGCCGGGTAGCCAGCAGTCCGCGCGCCACCGCAGCGCCATAGATAAACCCGGAGCAAGCCGCATTCACATCCAGCACCGGGATATCCTGCGCCAGGCCCAGTTCCTTCTGCACCAGGCAGGCGGTGCTGGGCGTTGCATAAGCCCCCGAAAGCGTAGCGCAAACACAGCAGCCGATCTGTTCCGGCTGCAGGCCGCTGCGTTCCAGCGCCTGACGCGCTGCCGCAACAGCCAGCGTGGCCGCCGTCTGCCCTTCCTCACAAAAATGGCGCTGGCGAATGCCGGTGCGGGTTGTGATCCATTCGTCGCTGGTGTCTACCAGCTTGCTCAAATCATCGTTGGTTACCACACGGCCGGGCAGCGCCCCGCCGGTGGCAATCAGCTGCAAACCTTCCATAAGTTCCCTCGATCTATCGTGTGTCACAGGCCGATCTGCCGGTACTTTTTGTAACGCTGATCGGCCAATGCCTTGCCATTCATCTTGCACAACTGGGTAAGATGCCGTTCCAGTGCCGCATCCAACGATGCAAACAGCTGCTTGTGGTCCCGCTGCGCACCGCCCAGCGGTTCGGGGATGACTTCCTCCACGACGCCGTCCGCCAGCAGATCCTGAGCGGTCAGTTTCATGATGTCACAGGCTTCCCCGCTGCGGCTGGAATCTTTCCACAAAATGCTGGCGAACCCTTCGGGGCTGAGCACCGAATAGACGGCGTTTTCCAGCATCAGAATCCGGTTGGCCACACCGATGCCCAAAGCACCGCCGCTGCTGCCTTCCCCGGTCACCACCGAGATAATGGGCACTGTCAGGCCGCTCATCTCGGCCAGATTGCGGGCGATGGCTTCGCCCTGTCCCCGTTCCTCGGCCTCTTTACCGGGGTATGCACCCGGAGTATCGATGAAGGTGATGATGGGGCGGCCAAACTTTTCGGCCTGTTTCATCAGGCGCAGCGCCTTGCGGTAGCCGTCCGGTTCCGGCATGCCGAACCGGAAACGCATATTTTCCTCCAGGGTAGAGCCCTTGCGGTGCCCCAACACAGTGACCGGAATGCCCTTGTACCGGGCAATACCACCGAAAATGCTCTGGTCATCGCTGCACTGGCGGTCGCCCCGCTGTTCAAAGAAATCCGTAAACAGTTCACGGATGTATTCATCCACACGGGGACGGCCCTGGTGACGTGCCAGAAAGACCCGGTCCGCCGATGTCAGATCCCGGCACTGTTCCAGCAGCGCAGTCTGCCGTGCTTCCAGTTCTTCCAGCGATTCGGAATCGTCCCGAACCGTCGGTTCCTCGCCCAGCAGCTGCCTTTCCGCATCGTCTTCCGGTGCGGGACTCTGCAACGCGTCGATGCGTTGGTCCAGCGATTCGACCTCTTTGAGAATATCTTTGATCATGCGCCGCGCTTCCTTCCTTGCGTATGCAGCTTGAGAAGCTGCGTGAGGGTCTGCTTCATTTCACCGCGAGGCACGACCTGATCCACAAACCCATGTTCCAGCAGATATTCCGCCCGCTGGAATCCCTTAGGCAGTTTTTCACCGATGGTCTGTTCGATAACGCGAGGCCCCGCAAACCCGATCAGTGCATCCGGTTCGGCCAGCGTAATGTCGCCCAAGCTTGCGAAACTGGCGGTAACACCGCCGGTGGTGGGATGGGTCAGATAGCTGATGTACAAACCGCCCTTTGCCTGAAAGCGCTGAATAGCAGCACTGGTCTTAGCCATCTGCATCAGACTGAAAATTCCTTCCTGCATACGGGCGCCGCCGCTTGCGGAGAAAATAATCAGCGGCAGGTGTTTATTGGTGGCGTACTCCACCGCACGGGTGATTTTTTCCCCCACAGCCGTGCCCATGCTGCCCATAAAAAACCGGCTGTCCAGCACGGCGACCACTACAGGTACACCGCTGATTTTTCCGTAAGCCGTTACCACGGCATCGCTCAGGCCGGTTTTGGCACGCTGCTTTTCCAGCTTTTCCTCATAGCCGGGGAATGCCAGCACATTCTTGCCCTCCAGTTCGCCGTCCAGTTCCCGGAAGGTACCGTGATCCAGCACCATGCTCAAACGATAATATCCGCCCACCGGGTGATGATAGCCGCAGTTGGGGCAAACATACAATGTGCTGTCCCAGATCTGACGGGTAGCGCGGCGCTCACACTTTTTGCAGGTGAAAAAATCCGGCGCGCGCCAACGGGGGTTATCGGTACCGGCTTCCCGCCGGGCTTTGAGCTGAAACGCCCGTTCCCGGGGGGTGAGGGCAAAAATCTTGCCGACATTCATGCGTGGAGTCCTCCTCTCCTTTGATTTGCCGCCAATCAGGCGTTCTGGGTCAGGTAGTTGAAGATATCGCCAACGGTCTTCATATTGCCCAGTTCCTCATCAGGGATGGCGGTACCGAACTTTTCTTCCAGCGCCATATTCAGTTCCACGGCGTCCAGGCTGTCGGCGTTCAGGTCGTCTGCCAGGCTGGCTTCCATGGTGATGGCGTCGGCATCGGCGTTCAGGGTTTCAACGATTACGTTCTTCAGTTCTTCGAAAGTCATGGGAATACGCTCCTTATGATTTGATATCAGTTTGTTCTGTCTGTAATTTTATCTAAATTTATTTAGCTAAAAATTACAGTATCATTATACGCCGGTTCTTGCATTTGTCAATATATTTATCTTAATTTTTTTAGGTATTTTTCTTGAGCCTTTTGCTTTTCCCATAAATGCACAAAAGTCTTTCTCTGTGCGCATTTCTTTTGTTTTTCTTTCACCACAGGCAGCAAAAAACCTCCTGCCCGTTTATAGGCAGAAGGTTTGGCACAGCGGTCTTTTCAAATTTGTTGGGAGTGAAAATGAAAAATCCCCACGACGGATTTCGTCGTGGGGATTGCTTTGGAGCAGGTGAAGGGAGTCGAACCCTCGTCCTCAGCTTGGAAGGCTGATGTACTAGCCGTTGTACGACACCTGCACGGTAATGAGTATTATACCCGCACAGGCAGCCGTTTGTCAAGAGGATTTTTTGTCGGAACAGCAACAGCACCGCCCGTTTGCGCTGTACTTTCCTTGTACGGCCCGCTATTTTCCCCCTTACTATATAAAGTAGAAAAATCCCCCGCCTGTTGGCAGAGGGATTCTTTTCTTTATTTATAAAGGTCTACCAGGTTGAGCAGAATCTCTACGCTCTGGTCCATCTTTTCTGCCGTGATGCACTCACACGGGCCATGGAAGTTAAAGCCGCCCGTACCGAGGTTGGGGCACGGCAACCCCATATAGCTCAGGGTTGCGCCGTCCGTGCCGCCGCGGACCGGGCACTCGATGGGTTCCAGACCTGCTGCGCGAATCGCCGCACGGGCATTTTCTACCAGATGGAAATGAGGCTGGATCTTCTCGTACATATTGTAGTAGCTGTCCTGCACGTCCAGTTCTATCGTACCTGCGCCGTACTTTTCGTTCAGGCAGTCGGCAATATGCTGCATCTGTGCTTTGCGGGCCGCAAACTTCACGGCGTCGTGGTCACGCACGATGTATCCCAGATGGGCCGTAGTCACATCGCCCTGCATACTGGTCAGATGGAAGAAGCCTTCGCGGCCTTCGGTATGCTCCGGACGGGAGAATGCCGGAAGTGCCTGATGGAACTCGATGGCAATGTTCTGAGCATTGCGCATAGCGTTTTTGGCGCTGCCGGGATGCACGCTGAAGCCATGTACCGTTACCACCGCAGCCGCCGCATTGAAGTTCTCGTAGCTGATCTCGCCCACATCGTCTCCGTCCACGGTATACGCATAGGCGGCACCGAAATGCGCCACATCAAACAGGCTGGCACCTTCACCGATTTCCTCATCGGGGGTAAAACCGATGCACAGTTTTCCGTGCGGGCGATTTTCTGCCTGAACACGTTCCAGCATGGTCATGATTTCTGCCACACCGGCCTTGTCATCGGCGCCCAGCAGCGTAGAACCGTCCGCCGTAATCAGGGTCTGTCCCTTCATTTCTTTCAGGAACGGGAACACCTCCGGGTCCAGCACCGCGCCCGTAGCAGGCAGCGTTACCGGGCCACCGTCATAGTTGGGATGGAGCTGCGGCTTGACATTTTCTCCGCTGGCATCATCGGCGGTGTCCATGTGGGCAATAAAGCCCAGCGCTTTGGCGTTTTCCTGCCCCGGGGTGGCGGGCAGTGTGGCATATACATAGCAGTGCTCGTCCACATGAGCATCGGTCAGGCCCAGTTCTTTCAGTTCAGCCACCAGCTGGTTTGCCAGATCAAACTGACGAGCCGTGCTGGGATGCGTTCCGGAATTCGGGTCCGAAGTGGTATATACAGTAACATAATTGAGCAAACGTTCGTAAGCACGCATGAGATTTGCTTCCTCCTTATATTAAAGGGGTGCGTCAGGCGCCCTTTGGTATATTGTAAGGTAGTATACCACAAAAAGCAGCATTTTCCAAGGCGGTATACTTTTCAAATGTCGGTTTATGTGCTAAAATAGGGAAGATTATAAAGGAGATTTGCGTCTTAACGCATCATAAATAAGGAGGCCATCATGGCAAATACCATTTTCAAGGACAAAACGTTGCTGATCACCGGCGGTACGGGCAGCTTTGGCCATACCGTGCTGAAGCACTTCCTCACCACCGATATCGGCGAGATCCGTATTTTCTCCCGCGACGAAAAGAAGCAGGACGATATGCGCCATGAACTGCAGGCCCATTATCCTGACCATTACGAGAAAGTCAAGTTCTACATCGGCGATGTGCGCAACATCCAGAGCCTGCGGGATGTAATGCCCGGCGTCAACTTTATTTTCCACGCCGCCGCCCTTAAACAGGTGCCTTCCTGCGAATTCTTCCCCATGGAAGCTGTGCGTACCAACATTGAAGGAACCGACAACATGCTGCACGCCGCCATTGAGGCCAACGTGGAGCGCGTAGTCTGCCTGTCCACCGACAAGGCTGCTTATCCCATCAATGCCATGGGTATCTCCAAGGCCATGATGGAGCACGTCATCACCGCCAACGCCCGTGTTTCCGCCCAGCGCGGCGGCCCGGTCATCTGCTGCACCCGCTACGGCAATGTTATGTGCAGCCGCGGCAGTGTAATTCCTCTCTTTGTGGAGCAGATCCGTTCCGGCAACCCCATCACCATCACCGACCCCAACATGACCCGCTTCCTGATGAATCTGGACGAGGCGGTGGACCTGGTCATGTTCGCCTTTGAGCACGCCAACCCCGGTGACCTGTTCATCCAGAAGTCCGACGCTTCCACCATCGGCGACCTGGCCAAGGCTGTGCAGAAACTGTTCGGTGACACCGATACCCGTATCATCGGCACCCGCCACGGCGAGAAGCTGTACGAAACGCTGATGACCAAAGAAGAGCGTACCCGTGCCGAGGATATGGGCGGCTACTTCCGCGTAGCTGCCGACACCCGTGACCTGAACTACGACAAGTTCTTCGTCAAGGGACAGGTGCGCACCCAGGCGGACGAAGACTACACCAGCCACAATACCCGCCGCCTGAACGTGGAGCAGACCATCGAGAAGATCATGACCACCGATTATATCAAAGAGGAGCTGGCCAAAGATGCCCAATGACGCCCCTGCCCTTCCGCAGCCGATTTTAATCACTGGCGCCGGCGGTTTTGTCGGCCGCAATCTGGTAGCCACGCTGCATGCCATGGGCTGCAAGGATCTTTTGCTGTTTGAGAAAGACGACACCGTGGAAACCCTAGCCGACTATTGCCGGCAGGCTGCCTTTGTGGTTCATCTGGCGGGCATCAACCGCCCCAAAGACCCCAGTGAATTTTACAGCGGCAACGCCGGTCTGACCGACACAATGCTGCAGCTGTTGGCGGAGTGCAGCAACAAAGCCCCCGTTCTGGTGACCAGCAGCATCCAGGCCGCCCTGGATAATGACTACGGCAAAAGCAAAAAGCAGGCGGAAGATGCCATTTTTGCCCACGGAAACGCGCTGGGGTCCCCTGTTTATGTTTTCCGCATGGAGGGGGTATTCGGCAAATGGTGCCGCCCCAACTACAATAGTGTGGTCGCCACCTTCTGCCATAACATTGCCCGGGGGCTGCCCATTCAGATTCGTGACCCTGCTTACGAACTGCCCCTGGTCTACATTGACGATGTGATCGATTGCATCCTGGACGCCATGCTGCACGGGCAGGCCCAGCGCGATGAGGAAGGCTACTGCCGGATTCATCCGGTTCATCGGGTCACCCTGGGGCATCTGGCCGAACTGATTGAAAGTTTTGCCGATGCCCGCCGGGGCAGTCTTGCTGTGCCGTTTCTGGCGGAAGGCAGCTTTGAAAAGAAGCTTTATTCCACCTACCTGAGTTATCTGCCCACAGATCAGTTTGCCTATGATCTGAACACCCACGCCGATGAGCGAGGCAGCTTTACCGAAGCGCTGCGCACTCCTGAGCGCGGTCAGGTCAGTGTGAACATTTCCAAACCCGGCATTGTAAAAGGAAATCACTGGCACCACACCAAGAACGAAAAATTCCTGGTCGTGCAGGGGGAAGGCGTTGTGCGGTTCCGCCGCATCGACAGCGACGAAGTGATCGAGTACCGGGTCAGCGGAAACAAGCTGCAGGTGGTGGATATTCCCTGCGGTTACACCCACAATATCGAGAACATCGGCACCGGAGATATGGTGACCCTGATGTGGGCCAACGAATGTTTTGATCCCAATCATCCGGACACCTTCTATTTGCCGGTATGAACCGGGAAGTTTGACCCGCCGTTTTTGTGCGGCTGTGCCCGGTTTTTCCGATGATTTGAAAAGGATGTTTTATCTATGAACAAGCTGAAACTGATGACCATCATCGGCACCCGGCCGGAGATCATCCGCCTGAGCGCCGTCATCAAAAAGTGCGACAAATATTTTGATCAGATCCTGGTGCATACCGGGCAGAACTACGACTATAACCTGAATCAGGTGTTTTTTGAGGACCTGGGCCTGCGGGCACCGGACTTTTATCTGGACGCCGTGGGCAAAGACCTGGGCGAAACCATCGGCAATATCATTGCCAAGTCCTACGCCCTGATGGTAGAGCAGAAGCCCGACGCCCTGTTGATTTTGGGCGACACCAACTCCTGCCTGTCTGCCATTGCCGCCAAGAGGCTGCACATTCCCATCTTCCACATGGAAGCCGGCAACCGCTGCTTTGACGAGTGCCTGCCCGAGGAGACCAACCGCCGCATTGTGGACCATATCGCCGATGTGAATATGTGCTATTCCGAGCATGCCCGCCGCTACCTGAATGCGGAAGGCACCGCCAAGGAACGCACTTTTGTGACCGGCAGCCCCATGGCGGAAGTTCTTCACGCCAATCTGGAAAAGATTGAGGCTTCCGATGTGCTGGAGCGCCTGGGCCTGGAGCCCCGCAAATACATGCTGCTTTCCGCACACCGGGAAGAGAACATCGACACGGAACAGAACTTCCTGGACCTGTTCACTTCCATCAACCATCTGGCCGAAACCTATGATATGCCGATCCTCTACTCCTGCCATCCGCGCAGCAAAAAGCGTCTGGATGCTATGGGATTCCAGCTGGACAAGCGCGTCAAACTCCATGAGCCGTTGGGCTTCCACGATTACAATCATCTGCAGATGAATGCTTTTGCCGTCATCTCGGACTCCGGTACGCTGCCGGAAGAGTCCAGCTTCTTTACCAGCGTAGGGCACCCCTTCCCTGCCGTCTGTATCCGCACCTCTACCGAACGTCCCGAAGCCCTGGACAAAGGCTGCTTTGTACTGGCGGGCATCCGTGCCGGCGGCGTGGAACAGGCTGTGCAAACCGCTGTAGCCATGAACGAAAACGGCGACGACGGCATTCCGGTTCCCTATTACACCGAAGATGTTTCCACCAAGGTGGTCAAGATCATCCAGAGCTACACCGGCGTGGTCAACAAGATGGTGTGGAGAAAATACTGAGATGGCCAAACGTATTCTTGTTGTCACCCAGCATTTCTGGCCGGAAAATTTCCGCATCAATGACATTGTGGAAGGCTTCCTGCAAGACGGGCTGGAAGTGGACGTACTGTGCGGCCTGCCCAACTATCCCAAGGGAGAATGGTTTGAGGGCTACAGTGCCCACGGTCCGTGGGAGGAACATTACGGTACGGCACAGGTGTTTCGCGCCAGGGAGTGGCCGCGGAAAGGCAACACCAGCATCAACATTTTCCTGAACTATGTAAGCTGGCCCCTGTATGCCGCCGGTGCCCTGAACCGTTTGCCGGGCGGTTATGATGCAGTGTTCTGCTTTAACACCAGCCCGGTCCTGATGTGCTGGCCAGCCATCCGGTATGCCAAAAAGCACAAAATACCTTTTACCAATTATGTGCTGGACTTGTGGCCGGAGAATCTATACAGCGTTCTGCCGGTCAAAAATGCCCTGCTGCGCCGCATTGCGCAAGGGGTCAGCGATCTGCTTTATAAAAAAGCCGACCGTTTGATCGCCATGAGCGAGCCGCTGCAGCAGCGGCTTTGCCAGCGTACCGGCAAACCGCAAAGTGCGGTGGCGGTCATTCCGCAGTATTGTGAGGATTTTTACGCCATCCCGCAGTCGGATGCCGCCTTGGAGGCACGCTTTGCCGACCGGTTCAATCTGGTATTTACCGGCACTTTCACCCCTGCGCAGAGTCTGGACATGGTCCTGCGGGCCGTGCTGGAGGCGCGCGCGGCGGGTGCGGAAAAACTGCACCTGTTGCTGGTGGGCGACGGCATGAGCCGTGAAAGCCTGCAGACCCTTGCCCGGGAACTGCAGGCAGAGGATGCTGTGACCTTTTACGGCAGCGTTCCCGCCAAGGAAGTGCCGAAATTCACGGCGCTGGCCGATGCACTGCTGATTTCCCTGTCCGATTCGCCGGATCTGGGCCTGACGGTCCCCGGCAAACTGGCCAGCTACATGGCAGCTGCCAAACCGGTTCTGGCCAGTATGAACGGAGCCGGTTATGCCGCCGTAAAAGAGAGCGGCGGCGGTCTGGTCAGCCCTGCCTGCGACCAGCATGCCCTTGCCCGGAATATGCTGGAACTGTACAACATGACCACCGGGCAGCGCGCAGAACTGGGCGCCAAGGCAAAGAACTACTATTTGACCCATTATCACCGCGCGGAGTTGCTGCGCCAGTTGGAAACATTTATTTTGCAGGGCGGTACAGCCGCCCGGATGTGAGGTGCACTTTTGGACGGAAAAATTTTGGTGCTGATTCCCTGCTACAATGAGGAAGAAAATATCGTCAACACCGTGGAACGCCTGAAGTCCACCTGCCCCGACGTTGATTTTCTTGTCATCAATGACTGTTCCACCGACGGCAGTGCAGCCCTGCTGAAAAGCCGGAATTATCCGTTTTTGGATCTGCCGGTCAACCTGGGGATCGGCGGCGGTGTTCAGTGCGGTTATCTGTACGCCTCCCGCTACGGCTATGATGTGACCGTACAGATGGACGGTGACGGCCAGCATGACCCGGCCTACCTGAAAGAAATCGTACAGCCGGTGCTGGACGGTCAGTGTGATATGTGCATCGGAAGCCGCTTTATCAAAAAAGAAGGCTTCCAGACCAGTTTTATGCGCCGGGTGGGCATCCGCTTCCTCAGCGGCATGATCCACCTTTTGTGCGGCAGACGGGTTCTGGATGTGACCAGTGGATTCCGCGCGACCAACGCCCGGATGACTGCGTATTTTGCCCAGCACTATGCCATTGATTACCCCGAGCCGGAAGCCATTCTGGCTGCCTGCCTGGCAGGCTTTACCGTCGGTGAAGCACCGGTGATCATGAAGGAGCGCCAGGGCGGTGTGTCCAGCATCTCCAGCTTTAAGAGTGTTTACTACATGGTCAAGGTATCCCTGGCATTGATCATTGACCGCTTTTCCATCCATAAGACCCGGAGGGACCAAGCATGACCGCACAACTGCAATTTTTTATGATATTGGGCGCTGTTGCTTTGCTGCTCATCATTTTTGCGTTTCTCAAGCGTGGACTGATGAGCGTAAAGTACAGTCTGCTCTGGCTGGCGCTTGCCGTGGGCCTTGTGATTTTTGCCCTGTTCCCCTATGTGGTTTATGTGCTGCGCGATTTGCTGGACATCGAAATGCCGGTGAACCTGGTGTTTTTCCTGATGTTCTGCTTTGTGCTGGTGGTTTTGCTGTCCCTGAGCATTGCCATCAGCCAATTGGCCGACAAATGCAAACGACTGACACAGGCCAACGCCATTTTGGAAAAACGTGTTCGTGATCTGGAAGAGAAGCAATAACCTTGCGGCGGGTTATCGGTTGAGCAAACGGAGAGAATGAGTATGACAATCACTTGGGAGCAGGTCCTCGCTTTTTTGAGTGAGGACCAGACAATGACGATTACTTCATTGTTGTTTCTTGCTTTTTTTGCGGCAACGGCGCTGATTCATTATGCTTTACCACGCATAGCACGCCCGTACTTTTTATTGGCGGCCAGTTATGCGTTTTTCTGCTATGACCCTGCCAACCGTCCGTTGGTGTGGGTACTGCTGGGGGCCACGCTGGTCACCTGGCTGTGCGGGTTGATCATCGGCCGCATCAAATCCAAACCGGTGCGCATCATTGCACTGCTGGTTGCCATTGCCGGCGGCATTGGTGTGCTGATCTATTACAAATACTGGAACTTGCTGGCCGACAGCCTGGGCGGCAGCTGGTTGTCTCACCGGGACAATCTGCTGGCTCCCCTGGGGCTGAGTTACTTCACCTTTGCGGCGCTGAGTTATACCATCGACGTATACAAACGCCGCTGCCGGGTGGAAACAAACCCGTTCCACTACGCATTGTTTGTAAGCTTCTTCCCCACGCTGATCAACGGTCCCATTGAACGTTACCCCCAGCTGCGGCCGCAGATCCAGAAGAGTCGCCGCTTCAGCTATAACCGCTGTGCCGGCGGCGCCTTCCGTATGCTGTGGGGCTACACCAAAAAGATGGTGCTGGCCGACAATCTGAGCCATTATGTTTCCCTTGTGTATGGCGATCCTTCCAGCATGAGCGGCCCCAATCTGGTGGCGGCAACGGTGCTGTTCGCCATCCAGCTGTACATGGACTTCTCCGGCTGCTGTGACATTGCTTTGGGTGCCGCGCGTATTCTGGGCTATGACCTGATTGAAAACTTCCACGCACCCTTTGAGTCCCGCAGCTTTGGAGAATTCTGGCGTCGCTGGCATATTTCTATGACCGGCTGGTTCCGGGATTATGTCTATTTTTCCCTGGGCGGCAGCCGCTGTGCCCCCTGGCGCCACTACCTGAATATTGTCATCGTCTTCCTTTGCTCCGGCCTTTGGCACGGCGCAGACTGGCGGTATCTGGTCTGGGGCCTGGCCTGCGGCCTGATTTCGGCGTTTGGCGCCATGACCGCCAAACCGCGGCGCAGCCTGGAACGGTTCAATCCCCTGTACCGCGCCAAATGGTTCAAATCTCTGTGGCAGATCGTATGCACCAATATCCTGTTCTGTTTCACGTTGGTCTTTTTTGCCAGTGCACTGTACAACGCTGACCCCTTTGCCATTTACGGCGATATGCTCCAGGGCTGGCAGGATCTGGCCGGAAGCTGGCATCAGGTAACTTCTCTGATTTACGACAGCGGCATCGACGGTCGTCTGCCGGTGGTACTGCTCTTCGGCTGCTTCGTGGTATTTACCGTGGAGCATTACAGCCAGAATGTAGCCGCCTGGATTCGCAAACAGGTATGGCCGCTGCGCTGGACACTGTATTACGCGGCTGCCTGTGCCATCCTCTTTTTTGCTGCGTTTGGCCAATCGGCATTTATTTACCAGCAATACTGATGAAAGGCGGTGTATAAAATGTCTGCAAAATCCCCTACCCCCATCCCCGCGCCGCCTGTAAAAATTCAGCGCGGTGCCCCCACCGCCACACCGGTACGGCCGCGCAAAAAGAAGCGCCGCAATCCCCTGATTTGGTTTTTACAGGGACTGGTCCGGCGGCTGTATTTCGGACTGAAAACCGGCATCAAATTTTTGTTCCTGGTTCCCATTCTGGTCTTTATGGTGGCGTTCAGCTACAATGTAGACCGCAGCGGTCTGTTTCAAGGTGCTCTGGCGCCCCGCCGCATCGTAGATCTGATGCTGGAAGGATACGACGTGACGAACTTCGAGCAGATGGACGAACGCCAGGTTGTACAATTGTACGCGCAGGATGTTCCTGATGCGCCGGAAGCCATCGGTATCGGTTCCAGCCGTGTGCTGCAGTTTAACCGTGAAAACACCGGTGTAGACAGCTTTTTCAACATGGGTGTGACCGGCGCCGACGTACGCGACAATATGACCAGCTATTACAAGATGGTCAGTTACGGAAAAACACCCAAAGTCCTGCTTTGGAGCCTGGACCCCTGGGTGTTCTACGGCAGCGAAGCGGCCTTTGATTCCCGCGCCGATGCCGACCTGTACAACGAATTTTTGACCAAGGTTCTGAACGTTCCTACCGATTACGAAGAACCCGACAAGGTGGAACTGTGGCGCGCACTGGCCGACCCCGCCTACTTCCAGGGCAACGTGGATTACTACGTAAAGAACCACGGTCAGGCAACCGTAACCGATGACGAGGGCAACACTATTGAATTCAACCCTGTAGAGGGCGATCCGTACAACCAGACCACCACCATCAAGCGCTCGGACGGCAGCGTTTTGTACGATGTAGCCTTCCGCAGCCAAAGCGCTGACCAGATCCGCACCCTGGCCGCTGAAGCCTGTATGAGCTTTAACAGCGTACATATGGAAGGCTTCGATGCCATGAGCGATACCCAGATGCAGGCTTTTGATTCCTTCATCAAGTATGCACAGTCCCAGGGAACAACGGTGATTCTGGTTCTTTCGCCCTGGCACCCGTATCTGTACGGATATCTGCTGACCGAGCCTGACAAGCACAAGGGATTTTTCCAGGTAGAAAACTGGGTACGCCAGTATGCAGCCGACAACAACATTCCGCTGTACGGTAGTTACGACCCGGAATGCATTGAAGGTTTGCAGGAAACGGATTTCTTTGACGGTCTGCATTGCTCCGGTACCGGCATCGAACGGTTCTTCCCCGGCATTCCGCAGGTTTTGCAGGACCTGGAAAACGGCACTTTGCCCGACCCGCTGGCAGTCCAGCCGCGCACCAGCCTGGAAACCGAAGCCCCTGCCGAGGAAGATGGCGAAACGGCTGAAGGAACCGAGTCCGAATCCACCGCCGAGAGTGATACCGAAACCACCACACAGGAGGGATGATCATGGCACTTCTTTCGTTGGGACGTTTTCATCATCGCCCGTTGATTTTGGGCAAGGGCGGTTTTGGCCGCCAACTGGCCGACTGGCTGGAAGAAGAAGGTTGGGGCACAGCCGAATTTTTGGATGACAACGCCCCCGGCTGCGCCGGCGCGCTGCGGGACTATGCCGATCCCGCCCTTCTGAAACCCGGTCGTGCCGCTTTTGTAGCCCTTGGCGATAACAAGCTGCGGGTAACCTTGCTGCAAAAACTGGCTGCTGCCGGTTACGAAACCCCTGTTTTCCTCAGTGCGTCCGCTTCCATCAGCCCCAGCGCGGTGCTGGAACCCGGTTGCGTGGTACTGCCCCAGGCTTATGTGGGAGCCGGTGTTCATCTGGGCATAGGCTGCATCGTAAACGGCGGTGCGATCGTAGATCACGATGCAAGGCTGGGGCGCGGCGTTCATGTGGCGCCCGGCGGCATTGTAAAGGCGGGTGCGGACGTGGCTGCCTTTACCAAAGTAGATTCCGGTGAGATCATTCACTCCCCCTGGGAGTCTGTCTGATCCTCACAACGCTCAAACGCGGACTGGCCATCAGCCCGCGTTTTTTCGATAAGGAGGTATTTCCTTGGCTGACAGGCAAAGCGCCGCTCTGCGGCGGGATTACATCGACATCTTAAAAGGCTTGGGAATTCTGCTGGTAGTGTTCGGTCATTTTATGGAACAATACCGCCTTGGCTCCCACTTGATTGGTGCCACCTTCATCACCATCTACTGGTTCCACATGGCTTTGTTCTGCATGTGCAGCGGTCTGGTGGCTCATTTCAGTCTGCGCAAGCTTATCACCCAGCAACTATGGCTGTATCTGCTGGGACAAGCCATTATGCTGGCATTCCGTGCGATCGTTTTGCAGGAAGATTTTGCCGCTTCCGGTGGTTTGCTGGTGGCATTTCTGCTCCCCTGGCGGCACATGTGGTACTTGTATGCGCTGCTTTTCTGGCATCTGACGCTGCCGGTACTGACCTTTCTGCGGGACAAGCTGCGCCTGGGTGGCGCAGTGCTGGGCCTGGCTTTGTCCGTAGCCATCAGCCTGTGGGCCGGTACCATTGACTGGCCCTTTACGCTGGTACGGGTCTTTGCCTTTTACCCCTTCTATGCGTTTGGCGTTTTGTTCCGTCCCCAGATCGATCTGCTGGACCGGGCAGCTTCCCGTTTTTGGGCTGTGCGGGTTGTCCCTGCGCTTTTGCTGCTGGCCGGTTACGGGTTCCGGTTCTGGCAAATGATGCAGTATGAAGGACAGCTGAGCGAAAGCGCCAAAATCTTCAACGACGTAGCTTACGGCGAAGGCTACACCATGGCCGACCGCGCCGTGTTCCTGCTGGTGGGTATCGTAACCAGTATTGGATTGGTGGCAGCACTGGGCAACTGCCAGATGCTTGCTCCCTTGGGCAAACGAACGCTTGCCATTTATCTGCTGCACATGCCTATTCTGACCTTTTTGGTAGACCTTGGCTTTTACGAGCCTGCACGCCAGATGCCGGTACCGGTGATCGTGGCCTGGGTACTGCTGGAAGCCCTTGGCTGCCTGTGCATTTTGAACAGCGAACCGGTCAACCGGGTGTTCAACTGGCTGGCCAACTTATGGTATAAACCACGAAAGAAAACATCCTGATACGGCAAAACAACGGCGGCCTGCAGGCCGCCGCTTTTTTATGGTTTCTATTGACAAACGAACTACCTTGCGATACAATATAGCTAAAGAACTTGGTAATGCAAGGTAGTGGAGGTGATGCCATGTTTGACCGTGCCCAGTTGCGTAAAGGCACGCTGGAAGGTTGTATCCTGAAAATCATCGACCGGGAGCCCACCTACGGGTATGCCATTGCCACCACCTTGCGGGAAAGCGGCTTTGCCGATCTGACAGAAGGCACCCTCTATCCCCTGCTGCTGCGTCTGGAACGCAAAGGATTGATTCGGGCGGAATACCGAGCCGGACAGGGCGGCCCCAGCCGCAAGTATTACAACCTGACCCCCGACGGCCAGCAATATCTAGAAGAATTTATGGCAGCCTGGCGGGAAACGGCTGCCGGCATTGACGCCATTTTGCGCGGGTAAAAGATCGTTTCGCGGTTCACTTTGTATGTAACCAGAAAGGATGGGACCGAGTATGCTGTTCAAAAACCAATACACAATGCTCAGAAAAGCCAACGACATGAGCGCCGAAACGCTGAACACCGAAAACCGCACAGCATTGAAAGAGATCACCTGCTATTTGCTGTACATGACCTGGAACTGTTACGAAATCGAGCGCATCCGCAAAGACCTGATCGACATCGCAGCCCGCTGCGAACTGGAAGGCCGCACTTTACGGGAGGAAGTGGGCGGTGATACCGCCCGATTCCTGCTGGAACTGGCCCCCAACCTGCCCCGGGGCACGCCGCTGGATTATGTGTGCATCTGGTATCCCCGGTGGTATTGGATTTTCGCCCCCCTGTACCTGATCATTGCTCTGTGTGGCGGTGACCAGCAACTCAATTTGCTGCGGATTCTGATTGGACCTTTCCTGTTTATGGGCTGGCTCGCCCTGTGGGGTTGGTTCCGGCGTATGGAGCTGAAAATCAAAATCCATTACGGTGGCATGGCACAGGCGTTGTGGCTCTTGCTGATGATTGCTGTATTCGTGCTTCTCTCTGTCTGTTTTCCCGCCTACGGTTTGCAGCAGGTTCCCGGCACCATTACCGGCGTAGGCGCCGCCCTCTATGAACTGGCCTGGGCCGCCGGCTGCCAGATTTGGCAGAACATACGCTACAACCGCTGGGCCGCCCGGCACCCCTGGCAGGAAACACCTCGTACCGCATGACATTCCCGTAAAAGCATTCCTATAGAAAAGCCCCGGTTCCCTTGGGAACCGGGGCTTTATTGATATTTTGGTCAGATTTCCGCCAAAATGGCATCGCCCATGGCAGTGCAGCCCACCTGGGTGCAGCCTTCCGCCATCATGTCGGCGGTACGCAGACCTTTGTCCAATACCGCATTGACGGCAGCTTCGATCTCATCCGCCTCCGCGGGCATATCGAAGCTGTAGCGCAGCATCATGGCCGCAGACAGAATGCATGCAATGGGGTTGACCACATCCTGCCCGGCAATATCGGGGGCAGAACCGTGGATGGGCTCATACAGGCCGCAGGTTCCCTCGCCCAGCGAGGAGGACGGCACCATACCAATGCTGCCGGTGATCTCGCTGGCTTCATCGGAGAGGATATCGCCGAACATATTCTCGGTAACAATCACATCGAACTGCGCGGGATTCTTGCAGATCTGCATGGCGCAGTTATCCACAAACATCTCGCTGTACTCCACTTCCGGGTACTCTGCCGCCAGACGGTGCATAACCGCTCGCCACAGACGACTGGTGTCCAGCACGTTGGCCTTATCCACGCAGGTGAGTTTTTTGCGGCGCTTCATTGCTGTTTCAAAGCCGATGCGCCCGATACGCTCGATCTCGTGTTCCGCATAGGGCATGGTATCCACGGCTACCTTTTCACCGTTTTCCTCATAGGTCTTGTGCTCACCGAAGTAAACACCACCGATGAGTTCCCGCACCACGATAAAGTCAATGCCCTTTGCCACGATTTCCGCTTTCAACGGGCTGGCAGCTGCCAGCTGAGGCCAGATCTTGGCTGGACGGTTGTTGGCATACAGCCCCATACCGGCACGCAGGCGCAGCAAGCCTTTCTCGGGCCGCTTATCACCGGGCATCCCCTCCCACTTGGGACCGCCGATGGCACCCAGCAGCACACTGTCCGATGCTTTGCATTTTTCCAGTTCCGAGGCAGGCAGTGGGTCCCCGAACTTGTCGATAGCCTCGCCGCCCATATAGGCGCGGGTGTAGGTAAAGGTATGGCCGTGTTTGGCGGCAATCTTGTCCAGCACACGCACCGCCTGCGTGACGATCTCGGGGCTCGCACAATCCCCATAGATCAAAGCAATGTTCTTGTTCATCGGTCTCTCCCTCTCGCGACACTTATTTCAGGCTGTTCATCAGGCCGCCCTTGGCGATGATGTTCTGGATAAAGGGCGGGAACGGCGCAGCCTGAAAAGTCTGGTCCGTGGTTTCATCGGTAATAACACCGGTATCGAAATCAATAGCCACCACATCCCCTTCCGAGATGGACTCGCTGGCAGCAGGGCATTCCAGGATGGGCAAACCAATATTGATGGCGTTGCGGTAGAAAATACGGGCAAAGCTTTTGGCAATAACACAGCTGATGCCTGCCGCCTTGATGGCCAGCGGCGCGTGTTCCCGGGAGGAACCGCAGCCGAAGTTTTCGCCACCCACCATAATGTCACCGGCTTTTACCCGGGTGACAAAGGTCTTGTCGATATCTTCCATGCAGTGGCTGGCCAGTTCCGCCGCGCTCTGGGTATTCAGATAGCGGGCAGGAATAATTACGTCGGTGTCGATGTTGTCACCGTATTTGAAAACAGGTCCTTTGGCGTTCATGGTTCAAACCTCCCTCGGGTCGGTGATGTAGCCGGTCAGTGCACTGGCAGCGGCGGTGGCAGGGCTGGCCAGATAGACCTCCGAATCCACATGGCCCATACGGCCTACAAAGTTGCGGTTGGTGGTAGAAATGCAGCGCTCCCCTGCCGCCAGGATGCCCATGTAGCCGCCCAGACAGGGGCCGCAGGTGGGCGTGGAAACGATGCAGCCTGCATCGATGAACGCCTCGGTATAGCCGCGGAGGATGCATTCCTTATACACTGCCATGGTAGCGGGAATGATAATGCCGCGTACGCCCTTGGCGATGTGCTTGCCCTTGAGAATCTCATAAGCGGCCTGCATATCCTCAATGCGGCCGTTGGTGCAGGAACCAATGACGATCTGATCGATCTTGATGTCTTTGCCTTCTTTGGCGGGGTGAGTGTTCTCGGGCAGATGGGGGTAGCTAACCGTGGGTTCCAAGGTGTCCAGGTCAATGGCGACGGTACGCTCGTACTCGGCGTCGGCATCCGCTTCGTACTTTACCCAGGGGCGCTGGCTGCGGCCTTTCAGGTAGGCTTCGCAGATTTCATCCACCGGGAAGATACCGTTCTTGGCCCCGGCTTCGATCGCCATGTTGCAGATGCAGAGCCGGTCTTCCATGGTCAGGCTCTTGACGCCTTCCCCGGCAAATTCCAGGCTCTTGTACAATGCACCGGATACACCGATCTGGCCGATCAGATGCAAAATGACGTCCTTGCCGGAAACCGGGCGGTGCAGGCTTCCGGTGAGCACTACCTTGATGGCGGCGGGCACCTTAAACCATGCCACGCCTTTGGCCATGCCGGCGGCCATATCGGTAGAACCCACACCGGTGGAGAATGCGCCTACCGCACCGTAAGTGCAGGTATGGCTGTCGGCACCGATGATGCAGTCACCGGCGGTGACAATGCCCTTTTCGGGCAAAAGGGCATGTTCAATACCCATCTGGCCTACATCGTAGAAGTTCAGGATGTCGTATTTGTTGGCAAATTCCCGGCACTGTTTGGACTGGGTGGCACTCTTGATATCCTTATTGGGCACAAAGTGGTCCAGCACGATGTTCACGCGGGTCTTGTCAAAGACGGAATCGAATCCGGCTTTTTCAAACTCATTGATGGCCACAGGGGTGGTAATATCGTTGCCCAGCACGATGTCGAGCTTGGCATTGATGAGCTGGCCCGCCTTGACGGTACTTTCGCCGCAGTGGGCGGCCAGAATCTTCTGGGTCATGGTCATTCCCATGATGGCTGCTCCTTTCCGTTATAGAACCCTCTTATTTGTTGTTGATAGCACTGACCAGAGCCTTGATACCGGCCACAATGATGTCGGTATGGGTACCGCAGCCCCAGGTTTCCTCTCCGGAAGCCCATTTCAGGCCCACATAGGAGCAGGCACGGGAGTCGGTATCGGAGTCCAGCGCGTGTTCGCTGTAGTGAACCAGCGTAAAGTGCATGCCGGTCTGCTGTTCAATGGCGGTGGCTACGGCGTCAAGACGGCCGTTGCCGGTAGCGGTACACTGTACCGCCTGTCCACCCGAGGTGAGCATAATATTGGCCGTGATGGTGCCGTTATCATTCTGGACAAAGTGTGCTTCGGTAACATTGAAGGGCGTGTTGTGATTGAGGTAGCTCTTCTCAAAGACGTAGAGCACTTCCTTGACATCCAGTTCGCGGTGCTCATGGTCGCTGACTTCCTTGACGCGGTAGCCCAGGTCCTCACGCATCTTGGGCGGCGGGTTGTAGCCGTAGTTCTGCTGCAGCAGGAAACCGATCCCGCCCTTGCCGCTCTGGGAGTTGATACGAATAACGTCGGCATCGTAGGTACGGCCCACATCGTGGGGGTCCACCGGGATATAGGGGCAAGTCCAGCGATGTTCGCCTTTTTCCTTGCGCCAGGTCATACCCTTGGCGATGGCGTCCTGATGGCTGCCGCTGAACGCTGCAAAGACCAGGCTGCCGGCGTAGGGGGTGCGTTCATAGACGTGCATGCGGGTGACACGCTCGTACACTTCACAAATAGCGGGCATATCGCTGAAATCCAAATGCGGGTCCACACCATGGCTGTACATGTTCATGGCCAGCGTAATGGCATCCACGTTACCGGTGCGTTCGCCATTGCCGAAGAGGCAGCACTCGATCCGCTGGGCACCTGCCAACACAGCCAGTTCAGCGTCGGCCACGCCGCAGCCCCGGTCGTTATGGGGATGGGTGGAAAGGATAACGCTGTCGCGGTATTTGAGGTGATTGGAGCACCATTCGATCTGGTTAGCGTAAATGTGGGGCATGCTCATTTCCACCGTAACCGGCAGATTGATGATCATGGGGCGGTCCGGCGTGGGCTGCATCACATCCAACACGGCATTGCAGACTTCTACGGCGTATTCCGGTTCGGTGCCGGTAAAGCTTTCCGGACTGTATTCAAACAGGAAGTTACCCTCGTATTCCTCGCTCAGCTGTTTGACCAGTTTGGCTCCATCCACGGCGATCTGCTTGATTTCTTCCTTGGACTTTTTGAACACCTGTTCCCGCTGGGCCACGCTGGTGGAGTTGTAGAAATGGATAATGGCCCGGGGGGCACCCTTCACGGCCTCGAACGTTTTGCGGATGATATGGTCCCGGCACTGGGTCAGCACCTGCACCGTCACGTCAGAAGGAATGCGGTTTTCATCGATCAATTTACGGAGAAACTCATATTCGGTCTCGCTGGCAGCCGGGAAGCCCACCTCGATCTCCTTGAAGCCGATTTTGACCAGCATATCATAGAATTCCAGTTTTTCTTCCAGGCTCATGGGCACGATCAAACTTTGGTTGCCGTCCCGCAGGTCTACGCTGCACCAGGCCGGTGCCTGTTCAATATGGTCTTTTTGGGTCCACTGGAATACGTGGCCGGGCTCTACCGGCGGCGGATAGTACCCTACTGCATACTTGGTTGCGTCCATCATAAGAAAATGCCTCCTTCAAGGTTTTGTGTGCCCTTGAAAGAGGCAAGAAAAAACCGTCCCTCAAAGGCGTTTGCCTTTGAGAGACGGGAGCAAATGCAAATTGCTGTACCCGCGGTACCACTCTCATTGCCGCCGTAATAAAAAGGGCGGCCCCTCTGTACGATCGGCCCGGTAACGGGGCGAATCGCGCCTGCATGATAACGGTCAGGTTCCGGCCGCACCTACAGCCAAAAGGCCATCAACACGGCTGCTCCGGGGCCAGTGACGCAAGACCTGCCGCACCGCCTTGCACCTACCGGCGGCTCTCTGAAACGGACTGGGAATTGCTTTCTCCCCATCACTGCATTTTTTCAATACGATTACTTTACCAGATTGAAGCGGCGATGTCAACCGTCGATTTGCACAATTTGATTTTTAGATTTTTAGAGAAAACGTTCACTTTGTTTGGTTCGCCTTCAAGTTATTCCGTATTCCAGGGTGACCGCATCGGCAGCCACCACCCGTAAAGTACGGAAATATTTCGTCGATTCTGTGTTTTCTCCCATGGCTTGTTCCAGACCTTCCGGTGCACTGATTTCTTTTTGCCACTGATCCTCGGCAGCAGCAAAACTGGCCGCTACATACCCTGTGGGGGCCAGCAATTCCACCTGTTCCACCTGATACTTTACGCCATCCGAAACTTTTTCCAGCCATATATTTCCTAAATCAGTGGCCGCTCTCAGATGTTCGGTACGAAGCACGCCGGACTGAATGGAACCATTTGCCGTATAAGCAGAGATCTCTCGGATTTTCAGATCGCCCAGTTCAATAGCACCTTGGGTGCTGACAGACACCGCCACTTTATTGTACGCATCCGCGGGCAGTGTGATGGTCACATGGGTGTCTGGGTCAGCACTGTCGCAGGAAAGCGTATAGCCATAATCAACGGTTTTTCCATAACTTACGGTACTGGCATGGTCATATCCGGAAACCTCTATTTCCGCCTGATCTCCGGTTTTGAACGCCACATTCCCGCAGGACAGGTTGACAAACAAGGTTCCCTTTCCCGGCGTATCCAGCGCGCTGCTGTAGATAATCTTGCCCGCATCCTGCTGTACAGACGCAGTTTCCGTAGCCAATGCGGTTTCTTCCTGATAGGAAACCGCGGTTGATTCCGCCACTTCAAAATCACTGTTGCCGCCGCGGCCACCCAATCCCAGCAGAAGGACACTGACCTGCACCACCAGGGCCAGTGCCACCAACAGCCAGAAAACCAGCCACAGACGCTTTGTATATGGCTTATGCTTTTTCGTTGCCGCCCCGGTTTCTGTACCGGAGTAATGTTCCGGGTCCTCCACAGGCGGAGGTTCCGGCCCTGCGGGCGGTGTAACTGCAGGTTCCTGCTGTGGAGAAACCTCTGCTGTTTCCTGTGCTTTTTCTTCTGCCGGGGAGGTTCCTTCTTCCTGGGACGAGGGATCAATACCCTCCCCTTCCAGAATCTTGCGGGCCACCTCGGTAGGGTCGCCCAATTCTTCCGCCGTTTTCTCTTCGTTTTCATTGCCTGCCGCATCAAAATATTCTTCGTAATAATTCAAGGCTTCCTGCCGTTCCTGGGCAGACAACGGGGCCAGCAATTCTTCCAGCCTGGCCAGATAGGCGTACTTTCTCATGACAGTTCCCCCTTAAACAGTTTGTTGATCTGGCTGGTATAGGCGTCCCATTCGGTACGAAATTCCGCCAACCGCGTCCGCCCTGCGGCCGTCACCTCGTAATACCGGCGATTGCGGCCGTTGTATGCCTCATCCCGCACGGTAAGGCAACCGTCTTTCTGCAAACGGCGCAGTACCGGGTACAGCGTGGATTCCGACAAATCCAGCACCTGACGGACTTCCTGCGTAATTTTGTAGCCGTATGTACCGTGTTCTTCCCGCGCAACCACCGCCAGCACAATGGCATCCAACAGTGCCGCACCGGTATTAAAGGCCATCTGGTGCCCTCCTTTTCTTCCGTGTTTCGAAGGTATATTGTTTTATATATTATATATCATATAATATTATATTTTTCAATAGATTTGGGCACCTCTTCCTGAAAAAAGACAAAAAAGAAGCCCCCGCCCTGAGGGATGGGCGGGGGTTCCAAAGAAAGGAGGAGAAGAACACATGAAAAATATGAAAATAGCAAATTGATTGAGGCTTCGCAACCTTGGGGTGTTGCTTAGCTTGCAAGTAAATTGTAACCTTTTTGTCACCGGATGTCAATACTGTTTTGTTAATCTTTTGTAATTTTTCAGTTTGTTCACAATTGCATGTTTTCCCGGGAGAGGATGGCCATTTTGCTCATTTTTCTCGTTTTTTCGTATTTTTATTCAAAGTGTATCTCCACCGGAAACAGGCCGGCTTTTCCCCATAGAGAAAAGCCGGCCTGTCATTTTTCTGTTACCGTTTATTCAAATGTGATGCTTGCTTCAAATGCCGATTTTTCTTCCCGTTCACCGCAGAAATAATACTGCTTTTCTCCGGTCTGTGCACGCAGCAAGGTGAAGGATTCCCCACGGGGAATTTCGCGGTGGTAATAGATCTTAAGGTCTTTTACCTGCCCTTGATTCCAAACTTCCCACGGGAGCGCATCGCACAGAATGTCCGCGTAACGGGTATTATTCATGTGCCCATTCATGTCGCAACGGGAATAGGTAGCAACATACTCCCCCATTCGTTCACAAACGGCCGGGTCCGCCTTGGTCATCTTCATGGGCAGCTCAAACGGCACATCGGGCGCCCACTGATCGTTGAACTGTTCGGGATGTTTGCGCAGAATCAAACGCTTTTCGGTATCGATCAACACCCAGCGGCTGTCCAGTACAGCCACCTGTTTGCCGGCTTCGTCATAAAAAGTTGTGATACGCTTATTGACTGCACGTTTGCAGCGCTCCGGCTGGGTAATTGCGGTGAGCGTTTCGTCCACCCGGGGGGTACGGTCAATATGCAGGGCCTGTTTGGCCAGCACAAAAGCCGTATGCGTAGCGGCGTATACCGCATCATTAAGGCCTACGGCCTCGGCATGGATGGTGGCGATCTGCTGGCCGTAACGCAGCAGCGCCCCCGGCTTTACATTGCCGTGATGATCTCCATCGTGACGATACACCGTATATTGTTGGGTATAGGTAGCAGTCGATTCCGGCATGATAGACTCTCCTTTATCATTTGACACATTGTAAATGCTGAATTTTTATTATAGCACGTTATCCCGGGAAATGCAAAAAGAAACCGCAGGAAACTCCTGCGGTTTCTGTAACCATCAATAGTCGTCGCGGACCTTTTTGCGCAGTTTGCGCCAGATATTAAAGAAGGAGATCACAAGCGCCAACCCCAAAAGAACAACAACCATCCAGCCGCTGCCGCCCTCTTCGTAGCTCTTCATTTCGCTCCACTGGGCATCCATGGCCGCATTGATTTCGTCCGGCAGGGTGGTAAACACCTCCGCCTTATTCATGACATCCTCGCCGGGATATGCGATCTCATTGTATTTCAGATCGTCATCCAGCTGCTCCCACACCCTGGTAATGGGGGTGGAATAACCGATGTAATCACAGTTGGCCAAACCTACCGACGGTTCGCACATATAGTTGATGAACAGTTCGGCCGCTTCCTTATTCTTGGAGTTGGCCGGAATACACATGCTGTCCACAAAGAAGTTCACGCCTTCGCTGGGATGCACAAAGGCCAGATCGGGATTTTCGTCAATCATAGTCAGCGCATCGCCGGCATAATAAGGCGCCATGGCAGCCTCGCCGCCTTCCATCTTGTCAAAGATTTCATCCATGACATAGGCCTGTACCACGCTCTTCTGGGCTTTGAGTTCCTGCATCACCGTCTCGACTTCTTCCACCGAGGCGGGATTCAGCGAATAGCCCAGCTTCTTGGCCGCAATGGCGTAGGCATCCCGGGAGTTATTGAACATCAACACATTATTGGCATACTGTACATCCCACAGTGCCGCCCAACTGGTGGGCGCTTCGTCCACCAGCGTTGTGTTGTAGATCAGACCGGTGGTGCCCCAGGTATAGGGCACACTGTAGGTATTATCGGGGTCAAAATCCCACCCCAGATAATCTTCGCCGATTTCTTTGAAATTGGGGATGTTGTCAAAGTCCAACGGCGCCAGCATTCCCTCGGCAGCCATTTTACCCACCATATAGTCGGACGGGAAGATCACATCATAGGTGGCACCGCCGGATTTCATCTTGGCGTAAAGGCTCTCGTTGGAGTCAAAGGTGGTATAGTTTACCTTGATGCCGGTCAGTTCTTCAAAGGCCGAGAGTACATCCACGCTGTCGTCGGAACCATCCGAGATATACAGGCCCCAGTTGTAGACATTCAGGGTAATGTTATCGTCGGCAAAACGGGTCCAGTCGTAATCCTCCGAAACGGAGATATCCTCATTGACAGTGATCATTCCCCCATCGGCCAAAGCGCCGGGGACCGATACCAGTGCCAGCAATGCAGCCGAGAGTGCCGCAGCCACACGTTTTTCTGCTTTCATCATCAGCGCGCCCCCTCTTCCTGCATAGCCTTGCGAATGGCCGTTTGGTTGCGGCGATAGGCACGGGAATCCGCCGCGTTGGAGATCAGGATGATGGCCAGAATCACGCAGAACATGACCGCCGACAGGGCGTTGATCTCGGGGCTGACCTTTTTACGGGTCATGGAATAGATGGCGATAGGCAGCGTTTGCATAGTGCCGGAGTTGAAATACGAGATCATGAAATCATCGATGGAATAAGTCAGGCAGATGAGAAACGCCGACAGAATCGCCGGGGACAGCTGCGGCAGAATCACCTTAAAGAAAGCCTGCCGCGGCGTACAGCCCAGATCCAGAGCCGCATTATACAGGCTGGGGTCCAGCTGACGAAGTTTGGGTCCCACGTTAAAAATCACATACGGCACATTGAAAGTAATATGCGCAATAAGCAACGTGGGCCAACCGAACAGTCCGCTATCCCCGCCCAGGCCGAAGTTCTGGGCCATGACAAAAAGCAGCATCAGGGAAACACCGGTGATGATTTCGGGGTTGACCACCGGGACATAACTGATGTTGTTGACCACAAGCTGCGTACGGCGGCTCATGGAATTGATGCCGATGGTTGCCAGTGTTCCCAGTACCGTAGCCAGCACACTGGAAACCAGCGCCAGCACCAGGCTGAGGCCCAGCGCCGAGAGGATCATCTCGTTATGGAACAGGCTTTTGTACCAGTCCAGGGTGAAACCGGTAAAATTGGAGCGGGACTTGCTTTCATTAAAGCTGAAGGCAATCATCACCGCAATGGGCAGGTACATGAAGCAGAAGATCAGCACAATGTAGGTGCGCTGTAAAATGATCGATTGCTTTTTGTTCATTTTACATCACCCCTTCCATTTCCGACTCGTCGAAGCTGGAGGTGAAGCTCATGCACAGCAGAACAATCACCATCAGGACCAGACTCATAGCCGAACCAAGGTTGAGGTTATAGGAGTTGCCCAGGAACTGCAGCTCGATCAAGTCGCCGATCAGCAGGTTGGAACCGCCGCCCAACATACGGCTGATAATAAAGGTGGATACCGACGGCACAAACACCTGGGTGATACCGGTAGCAATGCCGGGGCCGGTCAGCGGCACCAGCACCCGCCAAAGAATTTGCCACACATTGCAGCCCAGGTCCTGTGCGGCCTCAATGATGGAATCATCAATTTTGGTCATGGCCGTGTAAATCGGCAGAATCATAAAGGGCAGATAGTTATACACCATGCCCAGCACCACGGCACCGGATGTGTTGATCATATTGAAGGGGCCGATACCGAACAAACCCAGAAATTTGTTGATCAGCCCGTTTTTTTCCAGCAGCGTCATCCAGGCGTAGGTGCGCAGCAGGAAGTTCATCCACATGGGCAGCATAACCAGCATCAGCATAATATGCTGCTTATTGGCCCGCAGGCGGGACAGAAAATATCCCACCGGGAAGGCCAGAATCAGGCAGATAACGGTAGATACCGCCGCCAGAATCAAACTGCGGGCAAAAACGCTGGAATACCGGCCGATCTGGGTCAGATTTTCCAAGGTGAACTGTCCATCCGCATTGGTAAGCGCATACCAGATGACAATAAACAGCGGTACCACAATGAAGGCGGCCATCCATACCAGATAAGGGCCTGCCAGCCAGCGGGAGGTTTTGGATTTGAGCATCGCTTACACCTCCGTACGAGCCATGATATGGATCTCATCGGGGCCGATGTTCATACCGATCAGCTCGCCGGGCTGGCTGGCCTGGGTGGAGTGGATGAGCCATTCATAGCCTTCCACATCCACGTGCATCTCAAAATGCACGCCCTTGAAGATCACTTCCCGCACCAGGCCGGTAAGCATGCCCACAGAAGGCGGCACGATCTGCACGTCCTCGGGACGGATGACCACCTGTACCGGTTCGTTGGGCTTGAAGCCGCGGTCCACACAGGTAAAATCATGACCGCCAAAGTTGACCAGGAAATCCTTGATCATGAAGCCATCCACAATGTTGGAGTCGCCGATAAACCGCGCCACAAAGGCGTTGCGGGGTTCGTTGTAGATATCCTGAGGCGAACCGATCTGCTGGATATTGCCGCCGGACATGACCACCACGGTATCCGACATGGTCAGTGCTTCTTCCTGATCATGGGTAACATAAACAAAGGTGATGTTCATTTCGCGCTGAAGGCGCTTGAGTTCCAACTGCATTTCTTTGCGCAGTTTCAGGTCCAATGCGCCCAGGGGCTCGTCCAACAGAAGGACCCGGGGCTGATTGACCAGGCTGCGGGCAATGGCCACACGCTGCTGCTGACCGCCCGAAAGCTGATGAATGCTGCGCCGTTCAAAGCCCTTCAGGCCCACGATCTCCAGCATTTCCAGCACTTTGGGACGGATTTCTTCTTCCGGCAGCTTTTTCAGGCGCAAACCGAAGGCAACGTTTTCAAATACGTTCAGGTGCGGAAAAAGCGCGTATTTCTGGAATACGGTATTTACCGGCCGTTTATACGGCGGGTAATCGGCAATGTCCTTGCCATCAAAAAAGACATTGCCCGATTTTGGCGTCACAAACCCGGCAATCACCCGCAAGGTCGTGGTCTTTCCACAGCCGGAAGGGCCCAGGAAAGTCACAAATTCCTTGTCGTGAATGTCGAGAGAAAGCCCGTCCAGAACCTTCTGCCCGTCAAAATCGACTACAATGTCTTTCAGTGATACGATGATATTTTCGTCCATATTACTGCATCCCCCTTTGCGGAATTTCCCGCTATGGGCACGCAGCTTTTGCGATTCCACCGCCTGCGTTCCCTGCGGGTCAGCGTGCTTTATGCCGCCCCGCAAAGGTTTGTTACACGGTCTTTTCCGCCGGGAAAAGCCGCTGCAAGCAGCACGTACAACGCCAATGTGGCAGGGTACGATTGGATTTACCCCCAGATGCACACAAATTACATTATACGGCAGCCGCAGGGTTTGTCAACAGCCATATTTTGCATTGAGGTAAAGAAATTTTCATATTCCGGTAAAGATGAACATTATGCCGCATTTTGCTCATCGTCAAAGGCTTCCTGCAGGGAGTCGATCACTTCGCTGACGGCGGTTTCTCCCGTGCCGGTCAGGACATCTTCCAGCGTTTCTTTTACTGTATCCAGCACACCGTCCCACGCCATCGGTTCCCCGTTCAAAGCCATACGGATCTCCCCATCCATTTTTGCGCTCTTGCCGGCAATGCGCAGGTCATAATCCCCCGCCGGCAGCGTGACCGCCATAGACTCCTCCGAATCCAGCGGCCACTGAGCCACGAGGGCATCATCGCCGGTATCAACTAACAACAGCTTGGCTTCGCCATTGCTGCAGGTCAGGGTCGAAGTCACTTCACACAGGGTCTGATCCTTTTCTACCGAGAAGGACCGCAGCGTATGCACGCCGGAAAAGCTGCCCGTCTGGAGGGAATAGGAACCGTCCTTCTGGGTCCGGCCCACCCACATCAGAGCGGCATAATGGTTCATTCCATCGGTCAGGAAATCCGTGTTCTCGTATTGCCCGTCATACTGACTGCATCCGCACAGCAGCACCGCCGTGAACAGGGTCGCCAGCAACAGGAACCAACTTTGCTTTTTCATGCCAGTCTCCCCTTTCCGGCTCAACCGCCCATCAGGAAGTCCAGCACGTCCCAACCGTCGCCGCCACGCTGTTTGTACAGCTCGGTATAACCACACTGGCAGCAGCTGACCGTGACGAATTTTTTGTTCTGCACATCGAACAGTTTGGCAAAGTTGCCGCCGGTGGCCTGCATCTGATCCGTTTCGTATTCCATACAGCCACATTTGGGGCAGATATATTGACGTTTTTCCATAGTATAAAGTCCTCCTTTGTCTGTTACGCAAGATTCAAACGACGGGTCATCAGCCACTGGGTAATCGCCCATTTGATGGCGTTTACGATCAGCAGGCCAAGGATGAGCACCGTAAAGATATAGATAACGCTCCAGAACGAATCCGCCTGATAAAACATTTCAAACCATGCAAATGCATTGATCTGAATAGCACCCAACGCCAGAATAATGACCAGGAACACGCAAAGTACCTGTTCCACAAATCCAATTACGAAATAGGCCACAATGCTGGCCAGCAAACGCTGCTGCCCAAACTGCCCGCCGATCGCACAGGCCATATAAAATTCCAGATACGTGCCCGCCAGCACAACAAGCAACAGTAAAAACAGCATCATAAAGGCAGCAACCGCATCCGGCGTGACTACGTCCCCACTGAACGAAAGCGACACAAAGCTGCCGCCCAGAATGGTACCGCACAGGAGCAGATACCCGATACCGAGAACCGTCCATACGCAAGCGGTGATCAGTTTGGCCGCGATGTGCTTCCACACCGGCACCGGCAGGGACAGCATCAAATAACCCTGTTCCCCCAGCAATCTGTAAAAACGCTGCACGTTGACAAATACACAGACGCCCGACACAAAAACAAGTGCCAACACAGCAGCAACGTTCAGCAGTGCCTGCATCCATTCCACAGCCGTGGGCAATTCACTCCAGCTGTTCAGAATCGTATTGGCCAGCCCGGTAACCAGGGTAAATGCCAGTACCCCGCCGCCAATGGGCAGCAGTACACGGGCCGTGGTTTTGGCTTCATATTTTAATAATTTGGTCAGCATTTGTATACCTCCCGGAAATATTCATCCACACTCTGTCCGCATTCTTCCCGCAGGGTGTCCACGCCTACCTGACGCAGCACAGCCCCCTCTTTCAGGAAGATCACCTCATCCAGAACTTTCTCGATATCACCAATCAGATGCGTCGAGAGCACCAGTGCCGCATCCTCGCTGTAATTGCGCAGGATCGTCTGCAAAATGTAGTCCCGCGCTGCGGGGTCTACCCCGCCCAGGGGTTCATCCAGCAGGTACAGTTTTGCCGCGCGGCTCATGGTCAGACAAAGCTGCATTTTTTCCTGTGTTCCTTTGCTCATAGAGCCAATGCGGTCCCGGGCTTCAATGTGCAGGTCCGCCAGCATGGCATGAGCTTTGGCAGCATCAAAATCGGGATAGAAATCCGCGTACAGGCTTACGGCATCGGCAGCGCGCATCTCGGTAGGCAAAGCCATACGGTCCGGCAGATAACTGGTGACGCTTTTGGTGTATACGCCCGGCGTCTGGCCGTCGATGAGCACCGTGCCGCCGCTGCGAGCAAGCAGTCCCGCGGAAATTTTCAACAACGTGGTTTTACCGCTGCCGTTGGGTCCCAGCAACCCCACCAGTTTTCCTGCACACACCGTAAAAGACGCATTGTTCAACGCCTGCTTGCGTCCATACCGCTTGCACAAATTTTGTGCTTCATAAATCACATTTTCATTCATCCGTTACTCCTCCTCTGCAGTCTGCCGCAGCAGTTCTTCGGTTTCGGCCCGGTCCAAGCCCAGGGCCTGCATCTGATGCAAAAAGGTCTGCGCCAGCGCCACTGCCCGTTTACGGCGCAGCTGCTGCAGCACATCGGCATCCGCCGTGACGGTACGTCCGGCAGTGCGCTGGGCCTGCAGCAGGCCTCTTGTTTCCAGTTCCTGCAATGCCCGCTGCATGGTGTTGGGATTCACCCCGGCGTCGGCTGCCAGTTCCCGCACAGGCGGCACCTTGCTTCCGGGTGGAAACGTCCCGTTTACAAGTGCCAGTTCCAGCTGCTCTACCAACTGCACATACACCGGGCGCCCGTTTGTGATGTTCCATTCCATCGGCTTGCGCTCCTTTGTATTATTGTATTAAGTGCTTAATACAATAATACAGCATTTTTCTGTTTTGTCAAGTCATAACCCACAAAAAAACCGCACGGCATAAAGCCATGCGGTTTTATATCTTATTTATTGTATGTGGTCTTCGACCCAGGCCAGCACATAATCAAACACTTCATCCCGGTTGGTTTCATTGTGCAGCTCATGCCGGGCATCCTCGTAAATCTGGCACGTCAGGTCCTGCACACCGGCATCCCCCAGCATGGCCCAGACCTTGCGCACACCGGCACCATAATCCCCTACCGGGTCTCCGTCACCGGAAATCAACAGGATCGGCAGGTTTTTATCCACTGCGCGCGCCCATTTGGCCGTGCTGACGTGATTGATGGTTGCCAGCATCTCGCGGTAGGTACCCACCGTAAAGGGGAAGGTACACAGCGGGTCGGCGTCATAAGCTTCCACTACCGAAGTATCTCGTGTCAGCCATGCGTTTTCCGACCGGGCATCCGGAATTTTCTTACAATACCCCTGGAAGCCGGCACGCACCATAAACCGGGAGACTTTGCGGGGACCTTCCACCGCGGACAACACGGTGGCTACCGCCTGCCCCAGTACATTGAGCAGCCTCGGCCCCGCCGTACCCGAAATAATCAGCCCCCCAATGGTATCGGGCCAGCGTTCGGCATACCAGCGCGCATAAAAACTGCCCATGCTGTGCCCGTACAAAATAACCGGCACACCGGGGAAACGCTCATGCAGGATCTCATTCATCTTGTGCAGGTCCTGCAACAGGTAATATCGCCCGCCGGGTTCGCCGTAATGGCCGTATTCCTCAGCGGCAGCACTGTCACCATGACCCAGGTGATCATTGCCCGCCAGTGCAATGCCATGGGCTGCATAAAAAGCAGCCATCGGTTCATAACGGCGTACATATTCACACATACCGTGGCTGAGCTGCAGCACACCGCGCACCGGCACTTCCGGCATGGTATAAATCACAGCAGAAATGGTATGGGTTGTATCCGAGGAAGGAAACCGGACTGTTTCACAGCAAAGTTTCGGCATTGTACGCCCTCCTTACTCTTCGCCTTTGATCTTCTTCCAGTATTGGGCAAAGGCCTGTTCATTTTTATTATCGCCGGGTTCATAGTACCGACGATCCTTGATCGCATCGGGCAGATACTGTTGTTTTGTCCAATGATGCGGGAAATCATGGGGATACAGGTAATGCTGCCCCTTCACCTTGGCATCGGCGCCGTCGTAGTGCTTGTTTTGCAGCTGACGCGGAATAGGCCCCGTACGCCCGGCCTGTACATCGGCCATGGCTGCGTTGATGCCGTCGTGGGCCGAATTGGACTTGGGCGCCGTTGCCACCAACACCACCGCATCGGCCAACGGCAGGCGGGCTTCCGGCAGACCTACCGCATTGGCTATATCCACCGCTGCCTTGACAATGGGAATGATCTGGGGCCAGGCCAGCCCCACGTCCTCGCAGGCACAGACCATCAGTCTGCGGCAGGCACTGGGCAAATCCCCGGCTTCCAGCAAACGGGCCAGATAGTGCAGCGCCGCGTCCGGGTCAGAACCGCGCATGGATTTTTGGTAGGCGGACACAATATCGTAGTGGTCGTCCCCCAATTTATCATAACGCATAGCCGTACGGGCCGCCACCTGCTGCACCATATCCAGCGTGACGGTACGCCGCCCGTTTTCGATGGGGGCAGCGGTTACCGCAAATTCCAGGTTGCCCAGCGCTTTGCGCATATCGCCGCCCGCGCTCTGGGCCAGATAGTCCAGTGCATCCTCGGGAATGAGGATGGGCGTTTTGTCCTCTGCCCCCAGCCGCGCCGCTGCGTTCTGCACACCCCGGCGGATATCTTCTGCCGTAAGGGACTTGAACTCAAACACTGTACACCGGGAAAGCAGCGCATTGTATACATAAAAATAGGGATTTTCCGTAGTAGAAGCGATGAGGGTAACCGTTCCCTGTTCCACACATTCCAGCAGGCTTTGCTGCTGCCGTTTGTTAAAGTACTGGATCTCGTCCAGGTACAGCAGGATGCCCCCCGCCGCCCCCAGCGTGCCGATATCTGCCAGAACCGATTTGATATCGCTGGTGGATGCGGTGGTTCCGTTAAGCTTGTGCAACTGCATGCCGCTGCCTGCGGCAATAATGCTGGCCACCGTGGTTTTGCCCACACCGGACGGCCCGTAGAAAATCATATTGGGAATATGCCCGCTTTCCACCGTGCGGCGAAACACCTGATTCTGTCCCAGAAGGTGCTGCTGCCCGCAGACTTCATCCAATGTGCGCGGCCGCAGACGCTGTGCCAGAGGTTCCATGGGTTTTCTCTCCTTATTATAAACAGTGCAAAATAGCCGGATACAGCCTGTTTCATTTTTTTACGTTTTTATGTGACCATCCGGCGAACTGGGCGTTTCCTCCTCTTGATTATAAGATATCGCCGTGGTAGAATCAAGAGAAAGAACGTGAAATGGAGCGAACGCTGTGACAAAGAAGGAACTGGCACTGGTCTGCATCGACCGACTGAAAGCCGAATATCCGCTGGCCGAATGCACACTGGACTACGACCACGCCTGGCAGCTGCTGGTGGAAGTGCGCCTGGCCGCACAATGTACCGACGCGCGGGTGAATGTAGTGGTGCAGGAACTGTTTGCACAGTATCCCAGTGTGGAAGCACTGGCCGCCGCCACACCGGAAGAAATTGAAGCCATCGTTAAACCTTGCGGCCTGGGCCGCAGCAAAGCACGGGATATTTCTGCCTGCATGCGGATGCTGCGCGACCAGTACGGTGGCAAAGTGCCGGACGATTTTGACGCGCTGCTGGCTCTGCCCGGCGTAGGGCGCAAAAGCGCCAACCTGATCATGGGCGATGTTTTCGGCAAGCCTGCCATTGTGACCGATACCCACTGCATCCGTCTGTGCAACCGCATCGGTCTGGTCGACAACATCAAAGAGCCCGCCAAAGTGGAGCGGGAACTGTGGAAGATCATTCCGCCGGAAGAAGGCAGCGATTTCTGCCACCGGCTGGTCTATCACGGCCGCGCCGTCTGTACGGCACGTACCACGCCTTTCTGCGAAAAATGCTGCCTGGCGGATGTCTGCCGGGCTCGAAAGGATTATCTGCATGAGTAAACCATCAGAAGCCCGTCTGGGCGGTGAACTGCGCAGCCAGCAAACAGCCGATCGGTTGATTGCCGAGCTGCGCAGCGGTCTGTACGCCGGTGCTTTCCAGCTTCCCAGCGAAGTGGAACTGGCCGCTGCCCTGGGCATCAGCCGGACCGTTGTACGCGATGCCCTGAGCATTCTGGAACGGGGCGGTTACCTGGAACGGGTACGAGGCATCGGCACGCTGGTGAACCGGGATGTGGTCCGGATGAAAAACCGGATGGACCAGAAACTGGAATTTTACAAAATGATCCGGGCTTCCGGCCGTGTGCCCCACAGTGACCACCTGATGGTCACCCGGGAAACAGCGCCGCCGCATCTGGCACAGCGCCTGGAACTGCCGCCGGGTGAGCCGCAGACGCTGGTATTTGTACAGCGCCGTGTGCTGGCCGACGACATTCCGGTTTTGTATTCCACCGATATCCTGCCGCTGTCGTTGTTCAACGGTCAGCGTCTGGACACCTTGGACTTTACCAAATCCATTTTTGAGATCGTGGCAAATGTCTGCCACCAGGAAGTGACCAAAACCCTGGCCCATGTACACGCCGTGACCGGCAGCCCGGCCATCCGGCGGCAGTTGGGCCTGCGTCCCGACCAGGCGTTGATGCAGCTGGACGAAACCTGCTACTCCCGCCTGTGCAAGCCGGTCCTTTGCTGCCAGACCTGTTACACCGACTTTTTCGATTTTGCCATTGTGCGCAAGCTGATGTAACAGCGCTTACCTTTTGTCATAGGGTGCAGCGTCCGCTTCGGCGGGGCTTCGCTCCATGAGGATAGATAGAGAGCTAAGAGTTAATCAAAGGGGAATGTGTATGAGACATCTGATCGACCCGGCGGACTTTACGCTGGATGAAACCCTTCGCCTGATGGACCTGGCGGATCGTATTCACGACGATCCCGCCGCCTATAAGGACGTTGCCGCCCGCAAGCGTCTGGCAACGCTGTTCTACGAACCCAGCACCCGTACCCGCCTTTCTTTTGAAGCAGCCATGCTCAATTTGGGCGGTCAGGTGCTTGGCTTCCCCGATTCGCGCGTTTCCAGTGCTTCCAAGGGTGAAACGGTTGCCGATACCATCCGTATCATCAGCTGCTACGCCGACATTGCCGCCATGCGCCATCCCAAAGAGGGCGCGCCGCTGCGTGCATCCCGCTACAGCCGTATTCCGGTCATCAACGCCGGTGACGGCGGACACAGCCACCCCACCCAGACCTTGCTGGATATGATGACCATTCGCCGCCGCAAGGGTCGTTTGGACAACCTGACCATCGGTTTTTGCGGTGACCTGAAATTCGGCCGTACCGTACACAGCCTGATCAAGAGCCTGTCCCGCCTGCCGGGCATGCGCTTTATCCTGATCTCGCCCGAAGAACTGCGGGTGCCGGATTATATCATCAGCGAGGTACTGGCCCCCAACGGCATTGATTACGTGGAGACCCGCAACCTGGAAGAAGCCCTGCCCGAACTGGATATTCTGTACATGACCCGTGTGCAGCAGGAGCGTTTCTTCAACGAGGAAGATTACATCCGCCTGAAGAACAGCTACGTGCTGACCAAGGAAAAGCTGGCGCTGGCCCCCGCCGACATGGCGGTGCTGCATCCGCTGCCCCGCGTCAACGAGATCACGCTGGACGTGGACGACGATCCCCGTGCCGCTTACTTTGAGCAGGCACAAAACGGCGTATACATGCGCATGGCTTTGATTATGACGCTGCTGGGTCTTGCAGACCCCAAAACCGGGGAGGTAGCTTTTGATGTTAACGGTTGATGAAATTCTGAACGGTGTGGTCATTGATCACATTACCGCCGGCACCGGTCTGGGCCTGTACCACATGATGGAGCTGGAAAAACTGCACGATGCCAGCGTGGCACTGCTGCAGAATGTACGCAGCCAGAAGAGCGGTAAAAAAGACATCATCAAGATCGAGGGTGATGTCAGCAAGCTGAATTTTGATATTTTGGGCTATCTTGACCCCAAAATCACCATCACGGTCATTGAGAACGGGCATATTGTGGACAAGATCCGCCCCAAACAGCCCCAGCGCCTGATCAATGTGATCAAATGCACCAACCCCCGCTGTGTGACTTCTGTGGAGGAAGGCTGCGATCACATCTTTACCCTGACCCCCAGTGGACGGTACCGCTGCGTCTACTGTGAGCAGGAGTTCCGCGTAAAACCGTAATTCCCCCAGAGTGCCGGATTTTCCCGGCGCTCTTTTTTTCTTTGTCTCATTCGTCAATTTGCACAGTATTTACTAACAGTTTTTGATTTTGTTATTGATTTATCATCCTTTTCGCCGTATAATAGATTTCATACGAACCCATACAAACGGAGGACTAGCTATCTATGATACGACTTTCTATGGAAACGCCTGATCGTGCGCAGCAGGTCGTGCAGGACCTCTGCCGCGATATGGGCCATCGCATTGCCGCCAACCCGCCGGGCCTGTGCCCTGTGGATATGGCGCTGAATTTTTTACGCCTGTGCCATGCGCAGACCTGCGGCAAGTGTGTTCCCTGCCGCATCGGACTTTCCCAGCTGGAAACCCTGCTGGAAAGCATTCTGGACCAGACTGCACCGGAAGGAACCATCGACCTGATTGAGCAGACGGCCTCCGCCATCGTGGATTCCGCAGACTGCGCCATCGGTTACGAGGCCGCCGCCATGGTGCTGCAGGGTGTGCGCGGGTTCCGGGAGGATTATGAGGAACACGCCCATTACGGCCGGTGCATCTGCTCCCTGAAACAGCCTGTTCCCTGCGTCACCGTCTGCCCCGCTCATGTGGATATTCCCGGTTACATTGCCCTGATTCGGGAAGGCCAATACGACGATGCGCTGGCATTGATCCGGAAGGACAATCCCTTCCCCCATTCCTGCGCCTATGTCTGCGAGCACCCCTGTGAACGGCAGTGCCGCCGCCGTCTGGTGGACGATGCCGTGAACATCTGCGGCCTGAAACGCTTTGCTGCCGACCACGCCGGCAACCAGACGCCCCCTCCGCCTGCCGAAAGTACCGGCAAACGGGTGGCTGTGATCGGCGGCGGGCCCAGCGGCCTGACTGCGGCCTATTACCTGCGCCTGATGGGCCACACCATTACGGTATTTGAGCAGCGGGAAAAACTGGGCGGCATGCTGCGTTACGGCATTCCCGACTACCGTCTGCCGCCGGAAGTTCTGCAGCGGGATCTGGACTACATCCTGGCTACCGGCATTGAAGTCAAAACCGGTGTCTGCGTCGGGAAAGACATTCAACTGGCGGACCTGAAAGGCGAATACGATGCACTGTACATCGCCATCGGTGCGCATGCCGACAAGAAACTGGGCCTGGAAGGCGAAGACAGCAAAAACGTGCTTTCTGCCGTGGAATTTCTGCGCAACTGCGGCGAGGGCAACGCCCCCGACTTTACCGGAAAGCGCATCGTGGTCATTGGCGGCGGCAATGTGAGCATGGACGCCACCCGTACTTCCATCCGGCTGGGCGCCGAAAGCGTGACCTGCGTCTATCGCCGCCGGGTGGACGATATGACCGCCTTGCCAGAGGAAATCGAAGACGCACTGGCCGAAGGCTGCCAGATCCTGCCGCTGCAGGCCCCCGACCACATTGAAGCCAACGAGAACGGCGAAGTCTGCGCTTTGTGGACCCGGCCCCAGATCATTGGCGGGTATGGCCGCGACGGACGCCCCGCCCCCCATAACGCCCAACAGAAAAAGTTCCGGATTCCCTGTGATTACCTGATCATCGCCATCGGGCAGCGCATTGAATCCGACGAGTTTGAAAAAGTGGGTATCGGTACCAGCCACGGTGCACTGAAAGCCGATCTTTCCGGTTATGTGCCCGGTACCCCCAACGTATTTGCCGGCGGCGACGATGTCACCGGCCCGGCCACCGTAATCCGGGCGGTGGCAGCCGGCAAAGTCAGTGCTGCCAACATCGACAGTTTCCTAGGATATTCCCACACCATCGGCACCGAAGTCAAGATTCCGCCGGCCAAACTTTCCAACGCACCGCCCTGCGGCCGTGTACAGCTGAAAAGCCGCAATCCGGTGGAATCCCGCTGCGATTTTGCGCTGGCCAGCTGCGGCATGACCGAAGAGGAAGCCATGCAGGAAGCCGGGCGCTGCCTGCGTTGTGACCACTTTGGGTACGGCATCTTTAAGGGAGGGAGGACGACACAATGGTAAACGTTACTGTAAACGGCACCGCCGTACAGGTACCCGAGGGCACCACCATTCTGAATGCCGCCAAATCCGCTGGCGTGGATATCCCTCACCTGTGCTACCTGAAAGACCTGAACGAAATCGGCGCCTGCCGCGTTTGCTGCGTGGAGATTGAAGGCGAGCGGAATTTGGTCCCCAGCTGCAACAACCCGGTGTTTGAGGGAATGTCCATCCGTACCAACACCGACCGTGTGCGCCGTACCCGCCGCATCAATGTGGAACTGATCCTGAGTCAGCACGACTGCCACTGTGCCACCTGCCTGCGCAGCGGCAACTGCCACCTGCAAAGTGTAGCCAACGATCTTGGCATTTTGGAAAACCCATACCCTGCCGACCTGGTAACCGGCGCCCGTGCCCTGTGGCCCCGGGATTTTCCGCTCTACCGCGACACCAACAAGTGCATCAAGTGCATGCGATGCATCCAGGTTTGCGATAAAATCCAGGGCGTCCATGTATGGGACCTGTCCGGAACCGGCAGCCGGACCCGCGTGGATGTAAGCGGCACCCGCCGCATTAAAGAAAGCGATTGTACACTGTGCGGCCAGTGCATTACCCACTGCCCCACCGGCGCTTTGCGGGAACGCAACGATACCCAGAAAGCCTTTGATGCCATTGCCGACCCCGATAAAATCACCGTCGTACAGATTGCGCCCGCAGTCCGCACTGCCTGGGGCGAGAATCTGGGGCTTTCCCCCGAGCAGGCCAGTGTACACCGCATGGCAGCCGCTTTGCGCCGCCTGGGTTTTGACTATGTGTTTGATACCTCTTTCAGTGCCGATCTGACCATCATGGAAGAAGGCAGCGAGTTCCTGCGCCGGTTCCAGGCTGGCAACACCCGGGAATTGCCCATGTTTACCAGCTGCTGCCCCGGTTGGGTCCGGTACCTGAAGAGCCATTACCCTCAGTGGACGGACCGGCTTTCCACCGCCAAGAGTCCCCAGCAGATGTTTGGTGCGGTAGCCAAAAATTATTTTGCCCAGAAGCTGGGTGTATCCCCCGACAAACTCTATTGCGTATCCATCATGCCCTGCATTGCCAAAAAGCAGGAGTGCGCACTGCCTACCATGAAAACAGACGCCGGGCAGGATGTGGACCTGGTATTGACCACGCGGGAGCTGGTGCGCATGATCCGCGCCGAGAACCTGCACCCCGAAACGCTGGCCGAAGAAGCCTTTGACTCCCCCCTGGGCACTTATACCGGTGCCGGTGTGATTTTTGGGGCCACGGGCGGCGTTATGGAAGCCGCCCTGCGCAGCGCCTACTACCTGGTAAACGGCAAGAACCCCAAAGCGGAAGCCTTTACCGCCGTGCGGGGCAGTGCGTATGAACAGGGATGGACCGAGGCCGAATTCGATTTGGGCGGTGCTGTGGTCCGCACCGCTGTCGTCAGCGGATTGAGCAACACCCGTCGTCTGTTGGAAGCCATCGAGTCCGGCAAAGTCCACTACGATTTTGTGGAGGTCATGGCTTGCCCGGGCGGCTGCGCGGGCGGCGGCGGTCAGCCCCAGAATCGTGACGACGAAGAACGAGCCGCCGAACGCGGCCAACGCTTGTATGCACTGGACAAATGCAGCACGTTGCGTTTCAGCCACGAAAATCCCGAGGTACAGGCTTTGTACCGCGATGCGCTGGGCGCCCCCGGCAGCGAACTGGCCGAAGAATGGCTGCATACCGACCACGACGGTTGGGAAATGCCCCGCAGCCAGGTGTAATTCCTTTTCACAAACAAAAAAGCCGTCCGGCGTAGTTGCCGGGCGGCTTTTTGTATACCTTACACGCAGGCGGCCATGTCCTGTTCCTGCAGAACGATTTTTCCATCGGGTGCGGCATCCGCCGTGTATACGGTTCCCACCCGCGCCGTTCCTGCCGCAATCCGGTCCGCCAGTGCCTGTTCCACTGCCCGGCTTACCGTTCGCCGCAATTCCCGCGCGCCGTAAGGGGGTACCTTCTCCCCTGCCAGACTGCGTGCCGCAGCCGCCGTATGATGCAGCGTATACCCCTGACGGGCAGCGCGTTCCTCCAGTTCGCACAGCAGCCGATCCGCAATAGACGCCAGCTGCTGCGGTCCCAAAGGCTCAAACAACACTGTTTCATCCAGGCGTCCCATCAACTCCGGGCGGAAAAACTCTTTTGCTTCCTGGATCGCCTGCTTGCCGCGTCGGGCCAGTTCACCGTCTGCGGCGGCAAATCCCATGGGGGCTGTCTGCCCACTCAGGCACCGCGCCCCCAGGTTGGAGGTAAGCAGAATGATCGTATTGGAAAAATCCGCCTTTCGCCCTTGGGAATCGGTCAGGCTTCCGTCCTCCAGAATCTGCAAAAGAAGATTCTGGATATCCCCGTGCGCCTTTTCGATTTCATCAAACAGCACCACACTGTAAGGACGGCGACGCACTGCTTCGGTCAGCTGCCCGCCTTCATCATGACCCACATACCCCGGAGGTGCTCCCAACAGTCTGGCGACGGTATGGCGCTCCATATACTCCGACATATCAAACCGAAGCAAGGCTTTTTCACTGCCAAACCAGCACTTGGCCAGGGTGCGGGCCAACTGGGTTTTGCCCACACCGGTGGGCCCCAAAAACAGCATGGCACCGATGGGGCGTCCGCTCTCCCGCAATCCGGTGCGGCTGCGGCGGATAGCGGCAGCCACTGCCGCCACTGCCCGGGGCTGGCCGATTACTTCGGCGGCCAGACGGTTTTCCAGGTGAACCAGCCGTTCCCGTTCCGCTTCTCCCACCCGCTCTACCGGTACGCCGCTGGCTTTGCTGACCACTTTGGCAATATCCGCCGGGCGCAAAGTTTTTTGCTTTACAGTCCCCTCTGCGCAGGCAATTCGTACCGAAGCTGCCGCTTCGTCCAACAAATCAATGGCTTTGTCCGGCAGATACCGCCCGGGCAGATAGCGTACACTGAGTTCCACCGCTGCGTGGATTGCTTCCTGCGGTATGTTTACCCCATGATACCGCTCATACCGCGGCATCAATCCCTGCAGGATTTTTTCCGCGTCCGCCGGGCAGGGTTCCTCCACCATGACTTTGCCAAACCGCCGTTCCAGTGCAGAATCCTTCTGGATGGTCTTGCGGTATTCCTCCACCGTAGTGGCACCGATCAACTGGATTTCGCCCCGGGCCAGCATCGGCTTGAGAATGCTGGCGGCATCAATGGCGCCTTCCGCTGCACCGGCCCCGGCAATTACATGGATTTCGTCAATAAACAGAATCGTGGAATTATCACGGTAAAGTTCTTCCAGCAGGCTTTTGAACCGCTCCTCAAAGTCGCCGCGATATTTGGTGCCCGCCACCATGGATGCCATATCCAGCGCCAGCACCCGTTTATTGCGCAGCGAAGGGGTAATCTGCCCCGAGGCAATGCGCTGCGCCAGCGCTTCAGCCAGAGCACTCTTTCCCACCCCAGGTTCCCCCAACAGGCAGGGATTGTTTTTCTGGCGGCGGCAAAGAATCTCAATCATACGGTCCAGTTCGGCATCTCGGCACAGCACCGGGTCCAGTCGGCCTTCCTGGGCAAGCCGTGTCAGATCACGGCCATATTTCTCGCTGGGTTTGCTCCCGCGGGACACCGCCATGCGCGGCTGCGCCGGCAGTACCAACTGCCCCGAAAGCTGCCGGCATTCCCGCGCTGCCTGGGGCACCTCAATGCCCAGCGATGCCAGCCATACACTGGCTGTACAGGCCGAATCTTCCAGCATAGCGCAGAGCAGATGTTCATTTTCCGCCTTGGCTACGCTGGCCGCATGAGCCCCCAACACCGCAAATTCCATGGCCTTGCGCGTTTCCGGCGCCAGATCATTTTTGCGCAGGCTGCGCGGCTGCCCCGAACAGCTGCGCGCCTGTACACAGCTGCGCAGGGCTGATTCCGTCACGTGTTTGCGACGCAAAAAATCCGCCGCCGGTCCCCTGGCGGTCTGCAGCATTGCCAACAGTAAATGCCCTGTATCGGCAGCCGTACAACCCTGCCGCCCCGCAAGCATAACTGCGGTGCGCAGTGTATAAGCGGCTGTACGGGAAAAACCCTGATAAAAGTGAAACAGCATCCTTGTGCCTCCCCAAATGGTCTTATAGCAAGTATAGGCGGTCACCGCGCAAATAATCCTCGAATCCGGGCAAATCCTGCAATGACAAATGAATTCGTCTGTGTTATACTAAAAGTTACGACATAAATTATTCATCAATGGGGTGGTTTGTCTATGCACAAATTGTTGCGCTATATCAAGGGCTACGAAAAACAAGCCCTGTTGGCGCCACTTTTCAAAATGCTGGAAGCATGTTTTGAGTTGTTTGTTCCGCTGGTGGTCGCCAGCATCATCGACACCGGCATTAAAAATGCCGACACGGTGTTTATCTGGCAGCGATGCGCGCTGCTGGTTTTGCTGGCTGTCATTGGCCTGACCTGCAGCCTGACCGCCCAGTATTTTTCCGCACAGGCGGCTTTGGGTTTTGGCACGGCGCTGCGCAAGGATCTGTTCCGCCATATCAACACCCTGAGTTACAGTGAGTTGGACGGCATCGGTACGCCCACACTGGTCACCCGCATGACCAGTGACATCAACCAGGTACAAAACGGCGTAAACCTGACTTTGCGCCTGCTGCTGCGCTCTCCCTTTATTGTGATCGGCGCGTTGATCATGGCATTTACCATCAGCGCCCGTCTGACTTTGCTGTTTCTTGCGGCCACGGCCATCATTTCGTTGATCATCTGGCTGATCATGCGGGCCACCGTTCCTATTTATCACCAGGCACAAAACGGACTGGACCAGGTCACTTTGCTTACCCGGGAAAATTATGTGGGTGCCCGTGTGGTTCGTGCTTTTGCCCGGCAGGCCGACGAAACCGCCGCTTTTATCGAAACCAATGATCACCTTAAATCCATCCAGGTACGCGCGGGACGAATCTCTGCTTTGATGAACCCGCTGACCTATCTGGTGGTAAACCTGACGGTCATTGCCTTGTTGCTGCTGGGCGGCCGGGAAGTGGATACCGGCACCCTCACCCAGGGCGAAGTCATTGCACTGATCAACTACATGAGCCAGATCCTGGTGAATCTGCTGCGTCTGGCCGACCTTGTCATCTCAGTGACCCGCGCTCTGTCCAGCGGTATGCGTGTGAACGAAATTCTGAATACCCAGACCTCCATGGCCGACCCGGCCACCCGGATGCTCCCTACCGACAGCGGTTCCGATGCCGTTTGCTTTCAAAATGTCACCTTCACTTACCGCGGCGCCGGCGGCCCCAGCCTGACGGATGTAAGCTTTACCGCACATCCCGGTGAAACCATCGGTGTCATTGGCGGTACCGGCAGCGGCAAAACCACATTGATTGATCTGGTGGCTCGCTTTTACGACGCACAGGAAGGCACCGTACAACTGTTTGGCCACAACGTGAGGGAATACGGATTTGCCCAACTCCGTGAACTGGTAGGAATCGTGCCGCAGCAGGCTATGCTGTTCACCGGTACCATCCGGGATAACATGCGCTGGGCTGCGCCCCATGCCACCGATGAACAAATCTGGGAGGCATTGGAAATTGCCCAGGCGGCCGATTTTGTACGCAGCAAACCCGGCATGTTGGATGAGCCGGTAGAAACCGCCGGCCACAACTTTTCCGGCGGGCAGCGTCAGCGTTTGACCATCGCCCGTGCTCTGGTTCCCAAGCCGAAGATTCTGATTCTGGACGACAGTGCCTCGGCACTTGACTTTGCCACCGATGCCGCCTTGCGCAAGGCTTTGAAAGACAAGACCAAAGGCATGACGGTATTCATTGTCTCTCAGCGCGCCGCCAGCGTCCAGCGTGCCGACCACATCCTGGTTCTTGATGACGGCCTTCTGGTGGGAGACGCCTCTCACGCCGAATTGCTGAAAAACTGCTCTGTCTATAAGGAAATCTGCCTGAGCCAGTTGAGCAAGGAGGAGGTGGAGAAAACATTATGAGCAAACCGAAATCCAAACTGAATCGTTCCACTATCCGGCGTGTGCTGGCTCTGATTCGCCCTTATACAGGTTCGGTTATTCTGACCCTTACCCTTGCGGCGATCACCGTTTTTACCACCTTGCTGGCCCCTGTGATCTCCGGCAAGGCCGTTGACCTGATCATCGGCCCCGGACAGGTGGATTTTGCCGGGCTGGCCAAACTGGCTGTGGCCATGGCTGCCACCATTCTATGCACGGCGGTGTCCCAATGGCTGATGAATGTTGTCAACAACCGTATCACCTTCCAGGTAGTCCGGGATATGCGCGTAAAAGCTTTTGAGCAGCTGGAGATTCTGCCCCTTAAATATATGGACGCGCACCGCCCCGGCGACGCAATCAGCCGTATTACCACCGATGTGGAACAATTCAGTGACGGCCTGCTGATGGGCTTCACCCAGCTGTTCACCGGAGTGCTCACCATTCTGGGCACGCTGGGCGTCATGCTCTACATCGACTGGCGCATCGCCCTGGTGGTTGTGGCATTGACGCCCCTCTCGATATTTGTAGCCCGCTTTATTGCCACCCACACCTACTCCATGTTCAAGGTACAGAGCGAGACCCGCGCCGAAATGACCAGTCTGGTGGAAGAACTGGTGGGCAACGAACATCTTGTGCGTGCCTTTGGCTACGAAAGCCGCGCCGAAGCCCGCTTCGAACGTGTCAACCTGGATCTGCAAAAATGCGGGGTACGCGCCGTTTTCTTTTCTTCCCTCACCAATCCCTGCACCCGCTTTGTGAATTCTCTGGTCTATGCCGCAGTAGGCGTTTTGGGAGCCTTTGCTGCGATTGCCGGCAGTTTGACGGTTGGCGAACTTTCGGTATTTCTGAACTACGCCAACCAGTACACCAAACCTTTCAATGACATATCGGATGTCATGACCGAATTGCAGAACGCCCTTGCCTGCGCCCAGCGCGTTTTTGACTTGATTGATGAAACGCCCATTGTGCCCGACGCCCCGGACGCCACCGTGCTGCCCATGGGTGCCGGCAGCGTAGAATTTGAGCACGTCAAGTTCCGCTATGCCCCCGACATACCGCTGATTGAGGATATGAACCTTCGGGTCTGGCCAGGGCAGCGCATTGCGCTGGTAGGCCCCACCGGCTGCGGAAAGACCACCCTGGTCAATCTGCTGATGCGGTTTTATGAGATCAACGGCGGCTGCTTAAAAGTGGACGGCCACTCCATTGACCATGTCACCCGGGACAGCTTACGCGCCAACCTGGGGATGGTCCTGCAGGAAACCTGGCTGAAATCCGGCACCATTGCCGAGAACATCGCATACGGTAAACCGGACGCCACCCGGGAGGAAATTGTGGAGGCGGCCAAGCGGGCCCGTGCTCACAGCTTTATCTGCCGCCTGCCAAACGGTTACGATACCGTGGTAGCAGAGGACGGCGGCAACATCAGCCAGGGACAGCGTCAGCTTCTCTGCATTGCCCGTGTTATGCTGCGGCGTCCGCCTATTCTGATTCTGGACGAAGCCACTTCCAGCATTGATACCCGCACCGAAGTGCTGGTACAGGATGCTTTTGAAGAGCTTATGAAAGGCCGGACCAGCTTTATTGTGGCGCATCGCCTGTCCACCATCAAAAATGCCGACCAGATCCTTGTAATGAAAGCCGGCAACATCATTGAACGCGGCACCCACGCCGAACTGCTTGCCAAGGGCGGCTTTTATGCGCAGCTGTACGAAAGCCAGTTCGCCAAAGCCTGAGTTCTTCTGCTATAATGATTGCGATAAGGAGTATGTATCTGTATGAGTAACGTTACCATCCCCAACAACTACAAAAGCCTGCTGGGTCTGTACGACACCCAGAAAGCCATTGGTCTGATCAAAACGATTTTTCAGGAAAAGCTCTGCCTTGCGCTGCACCTGAAGCGGGTAACCGCTCCATTGTTCGTACTGCACGGCAGCGGCCTCAATGACGATCTGAACGGCGTGGAGCGCCCTGTCGCCTTCGACGTCCCCTGCCTGGATGAAAAAGCCGAGATCGTACACAGTCTGGCCAAATGGAAGCGCTATGCGCTGTATAAGTACGGTTTCCGTCCCGGGCAGGGACTGGTCACCGACATGAATGCTGTGCGCCGGGACGAAGAACCGGATAATCTGCACAGTATCTATGTGGACCAGTGGGACTGGGAGCGGGTAATCACCGCCCGTCAGCGTACCACTGCTTTTTTGCAGGATACCGTGCGCGATATTGTGGATGCAGTTTGCGCCACATCTGACGAACTGCGCTGGAAATTCCCTGCTCTGAAAAAAATCCATCTGACCCGCGAAGTGACCTTTATTACCACCCAGGAGCTGGAAGACATGTATCCCGGTCTAACCCCTAAAGAGCGGGAAAACGCCTTTGCCAAAGAACACGGCACCGTCTGCATCATGCAGATTGGCGGCAAACTGAAAAGCGGAAAACCTCATGACGGCCGCGCTCCCGACTATGATGACTGGACTTTGAACTGTGATATTTTGTTCTGGCACAAACCGTTGGGCTGTGCGCTGGAACTGTCCAGCATGGGTATCCGTGTTGACGCCGATGCTATGCGCCGCCAGCTGGCGGAAGCCGGCTGCCCGGAACGCGCGGAACTCCCCTTCCACAAAATGCTGCTGGATGGCTCGTTGCCCTTGACCATGGGTGGCGGTATCGGCCAGAGCCGCCTTTGCATGCTGCTGCTTGGCAAGGTACATGTAGGCGAGGTCCAGGTCAGCCTGTGGGATGAAGAGACTGTAAACAGCTGCCGTAACGCCGGTGTAGAACTGCTGTAAAGCCAGCACAACTACCAATGCATTGAATCATGACAAAAGGCCCGACATCCGTTACGCACGGAGTCGGGCCTTTTTCGTTTATTCAGGTGTACAGGCATGGGTACTATCCCACAGTCGGATAACCCAATACAAATTCCAGATACAATTATAAAACCAAGCGCCGCAGCGGTCATTAAGACTACGCTGCGGCGCTTTTATTATGGAGCTAGTAACAGGAATCGAACCTGCAACCTGCTGATTACAAATCAGCTGCACTGCCAATTGTGCTATACTAGCGGGACTAGATTAGTTTAGCACATTGGGGCAGGGTTGTCAATGCCATAGAGGGCACTTTGCAGTGCACAATATTGCTGCAGGGTCAGCTGTTCCGGGCGGGAACGCTGGTCAAGGCCTGCCTTTTCCAAGGCGTCCAGCACCTGCGCTTTGGGAAGATGCAGACCATTGGCGATGGCGTTGGCAGCTGTTTTACGGCGCTGAGAAAAAGCCGCGCGAATCAATGCAAAAAAAGCCGTTTCCTGCTCTGCCGCTAAAGTCACGGGAGGTTGTTGACGCACATCCAGGCGAATTACCGCGCTGGTCACATTGGGCGCCGGATAAAAACTGCCCGGCTGCACACTGAACAGCAATTTAGGCTGCGCATAATAAGCCACGGCATAGCTGATGGCCCCGGCTTCCCGCGTACCGGGCGCCGCGCATAAGCGCTGTGCAGCCTCCTTTTGTACCATGACGGTTATGTTCTGAATCGGCAGTTTTTCTTCCAGCAGACGCATCAAAATGGGGCTGGTGATGTAATACGGCAGATTGGCACAGACGGCCACCGGTTTGTCGCCGAATTCTTCTGCCAGAAGGCTCTTCAAATCCACCTTCAGCACATCATTCAGGACTAATTTGAAGTTATCATAGCCTGCCATGGTTTCTTCCAAAAGGGGCGGCAGCCGTTTGTCCACCTCAATGGAAACCACTTTATCCGCCCGCTTGCAAAGCTGCTCTGTCAATACCCCGATGCCGGGGCCGATCTCCAGAACGCCCCAGCCCGGTCCGATTCCGGCAGCTTCCGCAATGCGGGGGCAAATGCCCGGATTGATGATAAAGTTTTGTCCGAATCCTTTGGAAAGTGCAAAGTCATACCGCGCACACAGGTCGCGGATCGTGGAAAGATCGGTCAGATTGGGCACAATATCCATCCTTTTCGTACTGATCAGTTCTGGCCCGACAAAGACATGGCCGCGTTGACTGCCTTGCTGATCTGGGGGTCTGTTTCGATCGTGAAGTCATAGTAAGCGCTCTGCTCATCCGCAGACAGAGATGCGTCCACATCCGGCGTCAGACCAACGTCATTCCAGGTCTGCCCCTCATTGTCCAGAAGAATGCCAACGGTAATGAATGCCGCGGAACCATCCGAGAAGCTCTGGGCTTCGCTCATCACAACGCCCTTACCCATGGTAGTAGTACCAACCAGTGTGGCACCGCCCATTTTGCGCAGCGCATTAGCAAACAGTTCTGCACCCGCTGCCGTGTTGCCGTTGACCAGGCAAACCACCGGCAGGGTAATTTCGGTTTCATCCGACATACGCAGATCGGTCACATTGCCGTCCTTGTCCTCCTGCTGGGCAATCAGGCCGGAGGGCAAGCAATAGTCCGCTGAAACGAGGGCCGCGTTCAGGTTTTCGCCGGTGTTATCACGCAGGTCGAACACAAGGCAGGTTGCCCCCTGCTCTTTCAGGCTGTCCACCGCCGTCTTGAACTCGTTGGCTGTGCTTGTGCCAAAGGCATCGATGCGGATATATCCACAGGTGCCGGCGGTCATTTGATAAGACACCGTCGGCGTGTTGTAGTTGGTGTGTACCAGATCCAGCGTCTGCTCCTGGCGATCCGGTGTCAGGTAGGTGATGGTAGTGGTGGTGCCTTCCTCCCCCAGCAGCGCAGAGGTAATGGTCGCTGTGTCGGTCATCGTCTTGGTAGAAACATTGTTGATGGCCGTGATAAATCCGCGTACTTCCAGTCCGTTCTCACTTGCGGGAGAATTATCATACACACGAATGATACGGGCATATCCGGACGACGGATCATTCACAACCGCCACACCAATCCCCGTCAGTTTACCGGATTCCACCGCCTGCATTTCACTGTAGGCTTTGGCCGTGTAATACTTGGCGTATTTATCATTGATGCCCAGCATATAACCGGCAGCAATCGTGTCATTGAGGGTATCTTCATTGATGGTAAAGTACTCATTGGCGCGTACAAAGCGGTCAATTTCTGAAAGTTTGTTATACTGCCGTTCCTTATTCTTGACACTGGACACGGTAGAATTGAACATATTCATGGAAATGACCATGGTAAGCGAAAAGGTGACCGCCATTGCAATCAAGGCAATGGTTGCGGCAACGCCCAGACTGATTTTTTTACTCATGGATCAGACGGCTCCTTACTGTTTGTTGACCGCATCAGGCGGCGTAAGACAAAGAGAAAATAACGGTGCTGAACAGGCTGACAACCATCATGGCTGCAAAAACCAGGCAGAAAATGCGCACAGCCGTTTTATGCTTTTGGGGTTTCATGGTAGGTTCCTCCCCCGCAATCAATGCGGAATCCAGTTGGCGGCGTTGGTCAAGACGCCATTGATCTTCATTTCCAAATGCAGGTGGTTACCGGTGGAATAGCCGGTAGATCCCACATAGCCGATCACCTGGCCCTTGGTAACCGTCTGACCGGCGCTGACGATGGGCGTGCTGATCATGTGGGCATACAAGGTAGAGTAGGTGTTGCCTTCATCATCTTTGCCGTGATAGATCTGCACATAGTTACCCCAGCTGTAATGATAGGTGGCATCGGTAACAATGCCATCGGCCACAGCATAAATTTCCGTACCGCCGGGCGCGGCAAAGTCTGTGCCGCGGTGCCCACCGGTACCGAACACACAGGAAATATACTTATAGGAAGCCAGTGCCGGACCAAAGTTCAGCGAGCAAGTCAGTGCAGCATCACTGTACTTATCAACCTGGGAGTTCAGGTAAGCGTCCAACTGTGCTGCGGCGGCATCCAGGTTCTTACGGGCTTCTTCTTCCTCTGCGGCCAGTACTTCCTCGGCAGCTTCTGCCTCGGAAATTGTGGCGTCCTGCTGCTGAATACTGCTCTGCAGTTCGGCCTTTTTACCGTCCAGCTCTGCATTCTGGCCTTCCAGTTCGGCCTGCTTGGTTTCCAGTTCCGCTTTTGCGTTTTCCAGCTCGGTGCGCTGGGCTTCCAGTTCCTGCCGTTCCGCTTCGATCTCCTGGCAGATTTCCTCATCTTTGCTGGAGATCTGTTCCAGCGTTTCCGTATACGTCAAAAGTTGGTACAGGTTGGTGGCACTGGAGAGCAGCGCAATGGACCCGCCGTCGTTCAGCATCTGCATAGCGCCCAGGCGGTCCTTGAAGCCTTCCCAGCGTTCATTATATTCGGCCTGCTTCACATCCACCTCAGCCTGCTTCTGCTCAATTTCCAGCTCTTTGGTGTTGATTTCTTCCTCAACCTGGGCAATGGATTGCTGCAGAAGGCCGATCTGGGTAGTGATCAGCTGGGTCTGTTGTTCATATTGCTGTTTCAGTTCTTCGGCGTTTTCTTTGTTTTCCTGATTCTGCTTGATTTTTTCCTGCACAGCTTCCAGCTGCTGCTGGGCGGCTTCTTTTTGTGCCTGCAGTTCTGATTTTTTATCGTCTGCCAATGTCATGGTGTTGGTGGAAACCGTCAACGTTACGACCATTGCCACCGCCAACGTCATGGACACGGCTCTTTTCACGATGGGAGAAAGTTTCATGGTAGTTCCTGTCCTATTGTTTCACACATTCAGATGTTTGCGGATACTGGTGGCCGTGCCGATACCGCACAGCACAAAGCCCAACAGGGCAAAGCCGCCGACGATGTAATACCAGACATCCGTCAACGGTACCAGCTGACCGCCGAACATCTGAGAAAGGTTGCTGGGATTTTCTGCATACCAACGGCACAGTCCATAGTAGGAACCGCAGACCACCCCGGAGGCAATGGCTGCCGCGATCAATCCGGAGGTGACGCCCTCCACAAAGAACGGGAAACGGATAAAGCCGTTGGTAGCGCCCACCAGTTTCATAATACCGATCTCTTTACGGCGGTTGAACACCGTAATTTTGATGGTATTGTTGATTACCACAATGCTGACAATGGCCAGCACAGCCACCACGGCGTAGCAGGCATAACTGATAGCCGTTTGCAGCGACACAAAGATATTAGACAGTTCCAACGGAGCATTAACCTGGTATACACCGTCGATCTGCTCCAGCTGCTGTTTTACAGTGGGTATGTTATCAGGGCTGTCTACTACCACGCGATAGTTGGGATAAAACGGATTGTCATCTGCAAAGGCCTCTTCCAGATTGATGTAATCTGCCAAAGCCTCATTATAAATAGAAAGAACCTCCTGGGGAGAAACATAAGTCACCCCTACCACGTGTTCTGTGCTGCGAATGGTGGCATCAGCTGCGGCAATCTGTTCCTCGGTGGCATCCAGGTTCATATAAACAACAGTCTCGTTCTGGTCGCCGATGTATTCGATCATGGCGTCAATATTGACACCCAGCAGATATGCGGCACCAATGAGCAGCATACAAACTGTCAGTACGCCCATGGAAGCAAAAGTCATCAGCCGGTTGGCGCGCAGGTTGTGCAACCCCTGACCGACCAGATATGTAAAGCTGGAAAAACGCATGATGTTCCCCTCTTTTGTCTATCAGTTATTCGTCATCGTATTCATCATACGCATCCCGTTCCCGGGCCGCCATCTTGGCTGCATAGCGGCGCGCGACTTCCGGATGGGCAGTGTCCGAAGCCACCATACCATCCGCCAGCGTAATCACTCGGTTGTTGTACTTGGCCGCCAGCTTTTGGACCAACTCATGTTCGTGGGTGACCACCACCACTGTGATGTTGACCTTGTTAATGGCCTCGAACAGCTGCATAATGTCCATCGACATTTCCGGGTCAATGTTACCCGTGGGCTCGTCTGCAATGATGATTTTGGGACCATGGGCCAGCGCACGGGCTACCGCCACACGCTGTTGCTCACCACCGGAGAGCTCATCCGGCAAACGGTCCATCTTGTCTTCCAGACCCACCAGAGAAAGCGCAAAGGGCACGCGGGCCTTGATCTTCTTGGTGGAAATATTGGTCACACGCATGGCAAATGCCACGTTTTCATAGACCGTCATGGTAGGAATCAGGCGGAAGTCCTGGAAAACAACGCCCATCTGACGGCGCAGATACGGTACCTTACGCCGCTTGAGCTTGGTGAGGTCCTGCCCATTGATGAAAACACGGCCCTCGGTCGGTTTTTCTTCCATCTGAATCAATTTGAGGAAGGTAGACTTGCCCGCGCCGGAATGGCCCAGAATAAAGACAAATTCCCCTTCTTCAATATGAATATTGATATCTTCGAGCGCCACGTTTTCATCGTTATGCGTCTCATAGGTTTTGGAAACATGCTCAAATTCAATCATTTGATAAACTCCTGTTGACTTGCTACGTCCAGTAATGGTTACAGTCATACATTTATAAGAATACCATGCTGGGCACTTTCGGTCAAGGGGGACCACCCCGGGCAAAAACGTGAAAATTATGCGAAGCTCCGCTCAGCCCCGCCCTATAAGAAAAAACAACCGCGACCGGAAAATTCTTACATAACCGGTCGCGATATTTTTGTTTTTTGTTGTCAACCCAGGTTGCGCAGTCCCTTGGGATAGTGATTTTTGATGCGTCCACCACTGACCTTTCCTGCTCCCAGCGGGAATCCGTCCACGCAGACAGCACACCATCCGTTCTGTGCTGTACCCGCCTCAATTTCTTCCCCACGCAGCCAGGCAGCGGTCCGCGGATCGTCCCGTGTCAGTTCCTCCCGGTTGGTACAGGCCGAACCATAGGCCATAAACAGGGCGTGGGCAGGCTGGAAGCGCTTTTTCACCACGCTGCCCGCCAGCACACCACCGCGCAGAAGCCGCAATTTTCCAACAGGAAGCTGTTCGCTGTCTACGGGCGGTAACAGGACCCATTCTCCTGCCAGTTTCACCGGCAAATCCGCCAACTGCGGAAAGCAGGTTTTGGCAAATGCCGTCCATTCCGCCGGCGCCTTAGCCGGACGCTGGGGTTTACTGCGGGGCAGGCAAACTTTTTCCGCCTCCGCCGATTTTTGCAGTTTGGCCATAAAGTGGCCTTCTCCCCCATCTGCGGGCCAGATACGGCGGCAGAATTCCGCACCGAACGGTTGCGGGGCACGGTTTGCTTCGCCCGGACGGCCGAAGCCGCAGCCCGAAAGATCGCAAAGAGAAAACTCCGGATGACGTGCCAAAAAAGCCGCGATCTGCCCCTCGTCTTCCTCCGGGGCAAAGGTACAGGTGGAATAGACCAGTATGCCGCCGGGGGCCAGCAGTGCCGCGGCGTTTTCCAGAATTTGTGCTCCCAGTTCCGCGCAATGTGCTACCAACGCAGCGTCATGCTGTGCCAGCGCAGCAGGTTCCTTGCGGAACATACCTTCCCCCGAGCAGGGCGCATCCACCAGTACCCGGTCAAAGCGTCCGGGCCAGGCTGCCGCCAGGCGGGCAGTATCCTCATTGGTAACCAGTGCATTGGTCACGCCCATGCGTTCCAAATTCTGGCGTAAAATCTCTGCACGGGCAGCCACAAACTCGTTGGCCACCAACAATCCCTGTCCCTGCAGGGCCGCCGCCAACTGGCTGGTCTTGCCGCCGGGCGCTGCGCACAGGTCCGCCACCCACATGCCGGGTCGGACATCCAACAAAGCCGCCGGTGCGGAGGCACTGGGTTCCTGTGCGTAAAAGACACCCGCATGGTGCCAGGGATGACGCCCGGGGCGCCAGTCCGGTGCGGTGGTGAAGGCTGCCGAACAAAACGGTGAGGATGCAACGGAAAAATCCGCCTGCTGTGCCAATTGCGCAGGTGCACAGCGCAGCGTATTGACTGTGATGCCCCGGGCCGGTTCCGGCGTGGCATAACGGTACAGTTCCTCGAACCGTGCCCCCAACAGAGCACGTTCCCGGGTGAGAAAATCAGCGGGGAATTCCATCTTGGTTTCCTTCCTTGCATAAACAGGCCATGACCGGGCAAACTACCAGTGCGGCAAGAAAACCGCAGATCGTTTTTTTACTTGCGAAAGGAGTAAACCCTCATGGCAAAGAATCAGACGAACAACACGACCAACCGCAGCACCAACACTACCAACCATACCACCAGCGGCACCCAGAAAAAGTCCACCAACAGCACCCAGCAGCGCAGCACCAACCGCACCACCAGTGCTACCGAGAGCAGCAGCAAAAACTGCAAGTAATCCGCGTCCGCAGCTTTTTTCAGCAGCATAGAAAAGGCTCCGGCCCCTTTTAGGGGCCGGGGCTTTTTTCATTGGGGTTGATAGGCGCTCCAAAGCGCGTCGAACAGTTCCTGGATGCGGGCCGTATTTCCCTGCAGGTAAAGCCAGCCCAGCAGGCACTCGAAGCCGGTGGAAGCACGGTATTCCTGCACGGTAGCGTGTTTGGCCACACTGGCTTTGCTGGCATTTTTGCCGCGGCGCAGCACATTGGCCTCTGCCTCGGTCAGCAACGGTTCCAGGATCTCCAGTTCTCTGCTTTGCGCGTGGGCACTGACATAATGGGTGGCAACCGTGTGCAGACGGTTGGGCTGCAAACGGGTGGTGCCTACCAGCCGGGCCCGCACCAGCAGTTCCAGCACGGCATCCCCCACAAAGGCCAGTGCCAGCGGGGACATTTCGTGAATGTCCACTTCCGATTTCGTTTCAAACAACATACTCAATACAGATAATCAAACTCGTATTCGCCGATTTTGATGGTGTCCTCTTCCTCGACGCCTTCCGCCACCAGCTTATCCAGAATACCGGAATCACCCAGCTGCGTCTGGAAATACTGCAGGCTTTCGTAGTCCTCCACATTGGTACCGGCCAGAATGCGCTCCAGCCAGGGGGCGTCCACGGTAAACTCGTGGTCGCCGGTGCGGGTGACCGTGAAGGGACGGGTGGGTTCCAGGCTTTTGTCGGGACGCTTGTATTCCGCCTCATACACCTTGATGGGCGGCAGATCCTTCAGCCGGTTGTATACCAGTGCCGGCAGACCGTCCACACCCTGGCGGGTTGCCGCCGAGATGGGCAGGAAGGTCAGACCCTTGGACTCCACATAGTTTTTGAATTCTTCCACCTGTTCCGGGGTAGCGATATCACACTTATTGCCCAGAACAATCTGCGGACGCTCTGCCAGCTCGGCGCTGAACCCTGCCAGCTCGTGGTTGATCTGCTCAAAATCCGCCTTGGGATCACGCCCTTCGCAGCCGGAAACATCCACCACATGCAGCAGCAGGCGGCAGCGTTCTACATGGCGCAGGAAGTCATGCCCCAGACCCACACCTTCCGCAGCGCCTTCGATCAGGCCCGGAATGTCAGCACAGACAAAACTCTGCTCCGGTCCCACGCGCACCACACCCAAAACCGGCGTGAGGGTGGTAAAATGATAATTTGCGATCTTGGGCCGGGCTGCGGAAATGATGCTGATGAGGGTGGATTTGCCCACATTGGGGAAACCGATCAAACCTACGTCGGCAATCACTTTCAGTTCCAGCTGTACGTGCAGATCCTCGCCGGGCAGGCCGGGTTTGGCAAACTTGGGGATCTGACGCGTGGGAGTGGCAAAGTGAGAGTTACCCCAACCGCCACGGCCGCCGCGGGCGACGACTACCGGTTCCGATCCCGACAGGTCCGCAATCACCAGACCGGTCTCGGCTTCTTTCAGGACGGTGCCGCGGGGCACCCGAATCACCAGATCATCGGCATCGGCGCCGCTCTGGCGCTTGGCGCGGCCATTCTCACCATTTTCTGCCGTGTACTTGCGCTTGTAGCGGAAGTCCATCAGCGTGGAAAGGTTGTCATCGGCCACAAAAATGATGTCACCGCCGCGACCGCCGTCGCCGCCGTCGGGACCGCCCGCCGCCACAAACTTTTCGCGGTGAAAAGTCACGGCACCGTCGCCGCCCTTGCCGGCGTGCAGCCAGATGGTCGCGGTATCAATAAAATTACTGGTTGCCATAGTATACCTCGTGCGGTGCCGGGCACCGTTTGTAACAAAAATCGGGCAGGCCATGCCGGCCCGCCCGTCTGGTTTTTTTACTGCTTGACCGTGCAGCGCTTGCGGTCGCGGCCCATGCGCTCGAAGTGAACGCGGCCATCAACCAGAGCAAACAGCGTGTCATCGCTGCCGATGCCGACGCCCTCACCCGGATGGATGTGGGTGCCGCGCTGGCGGACCAGAATGTTGCCGGCCAGAACGTACTGACCGTCGCCGCGCTTGACGCCGAGGCGCTTGGACTCGGAATCACGGCCGTTCTTGGTAGAACCTACGCCTTTTTTATGTGCCATTGTGATTTACCTCCTTAGCCGTTAATCGCGGTGATTTCCACCTTGGTGTAGGGCTGACGATGGCCCTTGCGGACCATGCTGCCCTTCTTGGGACGATAGGTGAGAATGTTGAGCTTCTTGCCCTTGCCGTTCTTGACGACCTTGGCGGTGACGGAAGCGCCCTCAACAACGGGAGCGCCAACCTTAACAGCGCCCTCCTCGCCAACGGCCAGGACCTGATCGAAGGTGACTTCGCTGTCAGCCTCAGCGTTCAGCTTCTCGACGAAAACAACATCGCCGACCTTAACGCTGTACTGCTTGCCACCAGTTTTGATAACTGCGTACATTCGGATAACCTCTTTCAATAAGTCTCGCTGGACAGTAGGGCGTTGCGCCAAAAGCACACACTTTTCGGGCCCATACCAAGCGGCTCTAAAACTATAGCATAGATTTTTCGGCTTGTCAAGGAATTTTTACCATTGCAAAGCCGCTGCAGCGCATTTTTTATACGCCTGCCGCCCGGCGCGCGGCTTCCACCGTATTGAGCATGAGCATCGCCCGGGTCATGGGGCCCACACCGCCCGGAACCGGGGTGATCCAGGCCGCTTTTTCGGCCGCCGCGTCAAAGTCCACATCCCCGTGCAGCTTGCCGTCTGCGCCGCGATTGATCCCCACATCGATGACCACTGCCCCCGGCTTGACCATCTCTCCGGTAACAAATCCCGCACGGCCCACCGCAGCCACCAGAATATCGGCAGAGGCACAGAGTTCTTTCAGATTCTGCGTTCTGGAGTGGCAGATGGTCACCGTGGCGTTTTTCGCCAGCAGCAGCATGGCCGCCGGTTTGCCCACAATATTGGAGCGGCCGATGACCACCGCGTGTTTGCCGGCGATTTCCATACCGGTGGATTCGATCATGCGGATGCATCCGGCCGGCGTGCAGGGCAGATAGCAAGGTTCGCCGATCTGCATACGGCCCACGTTGACGGGAGAGAATCCATCCACGTCCTTCTCCGGGGGGATGGCATCAATCACCGTCTTTTCATCGATCTGAGTCGGCAGCGGCAGCTGCACCAGAATCCCGTGAACCGATGCATCTTCTGCCAGCTGTTTTACCTGTACCAGCAGTTCCGCTTGTGTGACATCTTCCGGCAGACGAATGCTGCGGCTTTCGATCCCGCACTGGGCGCAGTCATTGATCTTGCCGCGCACATATACCTGGCTGGCAGGGTCTTCCCCCACCAGAACAACAGCCAGGCAGGGCGTGATGCCTTTTTCCTTGAGTTGTGCCACCTGCTGGGCGGCTTCCTGTTTAACGGCGGCCGCAAGGGCTTTGCCGTCAATGATCTTTGCTTTCATAGGTGTTTTTCCTCTCTTACTGCGGCGCCTGCGTCTGAGAAGCCGCTGCCTTTTGGTCCTCTTCTTCCGGCTGCGGCGCGGTTTCTTCCTGCGCTGCGGTCTCCTGCGGCAGGGAGGACTCTTCAGGCATCTGTTCCGGTTCCGGATCTTCCAGTTCCTCAATATCCAGATCCGGTGCATCCAGGTCCAGCGCGTCCAAGCGATCATTCATCGCATCGGTAGCTGCCAGGAACTCCGCATGGGAAGCACTTGCCGCAAGGACATCCGGCGAGAAACGTTCCCCTGCCGCCTCCTCTTTTTTAATATCCCGTACGGCAAGAGTAACCATCAGGGGTTTGCCTTTGGTTCTGCGCAGACCGGCCACCAGCAGGAAGAACGCCATCAGTGCCGAAGCATACGCCACCAGCTGGCTGGCCCGCAGCCCGGTATTGCCGATCAGCAGAGAGTCGGTACGCAGACCCTCGATCCAGCCGCGGCCCAATCCGTACCAAATGGCATAAAGCAGGAAAATCTGGCCGTGGAAACGGCGATGTTTCACATACAGCGCCAGAGCCAAAAAGCCCACCAGGCACCAGATGCTCTCATACAAAAAAGTAGGATGCACCGGCATGCTGGGGTCCACCGTCACACCGGCAGGCAGCGTAACCTGCACGGACTGCAGATACGCCTTGGTTTCCTCGCTGTACATGCCCCAGGGCAGCGTGGTGTTGGTACCGAACGCTTCCTGGTTGACAAAATTGCCCCAACGGCCGATGCCCTGACCGATCAAAAAGCCGATTGCCACCAGATCGAACAACGGCAGCAAGGGAATTTTACGCCACTTGGCGGCCAGACCGCCAAAAACGAAGGCACCGATTACCGCCCCGTAGATGGCAATACCACCCAGGCGGATATCGATCATTTCCCAGACACTGTTATATTCGAAGGGCGCCATGGCCACATAATAAATACGCGCACAGACGATTGCCATGACCGTGCCGATTGCTACAACGTCCACAAGGCGGTCGGAGTCGATACCGAAATCCACCGCATGGCGGAAGGCGTACAGCAGCGCCAGCAACATACCCACGGCGATGATCACACCGTACCAGTAAATATTAAACCCGCCGATGGACAGCGCCACCCGATTGATGGTAAATTCCAGCCCCAATCCCGGGAATTGAACATGGTAGACCATAGATATACTTCCTCGATTTCTTCTGTATTGTCCCCTCTGGCAGGGCGGTCACTGGGGATCGATCTGCACATAGGCACGGTTTTCTTCCCGCAGGGCCGTTTTCATCAAGGCGTTGGCATCCTCGACCGTCAACTCTGCCAATGCGGCGATCTCGTCGGCCAGCGTCCGTCCCTTCAGGCAGGCGGCAGCCGCTTCCTCCGCGGCATCATCCACCGTTTCCACATCGCCCAGAAGTTCACCGTACATCTGGTTTTTCACCAGCAGGAACACTTCCGGATCGATGCCCTCGGTGCGCAGACGTTCAATCTCTGCCTGCAGCAGATCCACGACCTTGCGGGGCGTTTCGCTCTCTCCGGTGAATGCCACCGCACAGGCTCCGCGCACAGCAATGAAATCACCGGAAAATTCCGGATTGACCAGCGCTTCGTCATACAGCTTCCGGTACAGATTGGTCAGACCGCCCACCACCAGGTCGCCCAGCATATCCAGCAGAAGTTCCCGCTTGAGGTCCCCCGGTACAAGGGGCGGTTCCCGGTAAGCCACGCCAAAGCAGGGCTTGTTCACCGGCATGGTGAAGCAGGCTTCCTTGCGGGGGATAGGCCCTGCTTCCACAGGGACATCCCATTCCACCTCATGGGCCGCACGGGCACGATACAAACCGTTGCGCTTGCAGGCTTCCACTGCCTGTTCCAGCGTGATCTTACCGGCCACCGACAGTACCATATTGGACGGCGCATAAAACGCTTTGGTGCAGCTGTACAGCAACTGCGGCGTCAGCGTGGCAATGCTGTCCACCGTGCCGGCAATATCATCACGCAGCGGGTGTTCGGTATACAGGCAGCGGAACAGCGCATTCAGCAAGCGCCAGTCCGGGCTGTCGTCGTACATCTTGATTTCCTGGCCGATGATGCCCTGTTCCTTGGCAATCGTAGCTTTGGTGAACCAGGGTTTGCCTACCAGTCCCAGCAGAATATCCAGGTTCTCGTCAATTTTCTGCGTTGCCGAGAAAAGATAACAAGTCCGGTCATAACTGGTAAAGGCGTTGGCCGATGCACCGGTCTTGGCATAGAAGCTGAAAGAATCCCCTTTAGGGGTTTCGCACATTTTGTGTTCCAGAAAATGGGCTGTGCCCGCAGGCAGCTGGACAGGCTTGCCATCCAGCACAAACTGCCGGTGAATGGACCCGAAGGCCGTGGCGTAGATAGCATGCACACTGCTGTATCCGGGCATGGTGCGGCAAAGCACTGTCAGTCCGCTGGGCAATACCGCCCGCTGGCAACTTACCGCTGCCGCCGCACGGGCCTGTGCCGCAGCAAATTGCGTCTGCTGTTCGTTATTGGACATCCTCGGCGCCCCCTTTCCCCTGCGTGCCGGGCTTGGCTGTCACCGCATAGCACACAGAATAGCTGTAACTTTGCAGGGTCTGGCGCACCTCGTCCAGCGTCACGGCGCTGGTGAGCACCTTGCCGTACTCCGGCGGATACAGCGGTTCCCCGCGGGTGATCTGCCCGTAGTACCAGCTTTCCAACGCAGCGAGGCTGTCGCCCAGGGCATCCATACCGGAAAGCAGCCCACGGCGGCAGTCGTCCACTTCCTCCTGGGTGATGAGACCGTTTTTCAGGCCCTCCCATTCGGCCAGAATCGCAGCTTCCGCCTGCATTTCCTTACCCGGTTCCACACCGGAATCGATCATCATTACCCCTGTGGCACGCTGAGCCGCCGAGCCGCAATAATAGCACAGGGACTGTTTTTCCCGCACATTGCGGAACAGCCGGCTGGTGGCGGAACCGCCCAGTACGCTCATGGCCACCCGCAAAATGCTTACACTGGGGGGATTGGCATTTTCCCCAGCGGTAAACAGCATGCACAGCTTGGCCTGCGTAAGGCCGGGAATCTCTTCTTTGAAATGACGCAGCGGCGTGGGAGCCATTCCCATGGGCGCCGCAAACGGCTGCGGCGTACGCTGCACATTCTGCAATTTTTGCAGCAGCAGATCCGCCACGCGGGCTTCGTCGGCCCCCTGGACCATCACATCAATGGTTGCACTGGCCAAAATACGGTCATACTCTGCTTTCAGGCTGGCAGGGGTAACATTTACCAGTTCGCCGGGGTAACCGCCCAGTTCAATTCCCGCCGGGGAATCCCCGAAGAATTTGCGGCGCGCCTGACGCACACAGTACAGCCGTTTGGAATTGAATTCCGCCTCCAGGCGGCGGGCCTGGGTTTCGGTTTCAATACGCACTGCCTCGGCATCAAAGACACCATCTACCAGATAGGGATCGAAGATGGTGCCGAACACAATATCGGCATAGGCGTCGGTCAAATTTTCTCCGTTCAGAGCATACCGATCCTTAATGCCGCAGATGTCTGCCGAAAGCACCCTGTCGGTACCTGCATTGGAGAGATCCACACCGAGGTCCGCACCATACAATTCTGCCAACCGGCGGGAAAGCGCCGTCATATCCGGGCATGCCGCATAGCCGCGCTCCAGCACCAGGGCCAGCACGGCTGCATCCGTTGCCGATTCCCGCCGGGCAGGAAAGCGCAGATGGATCGTAATACGGCAGCGATTAAATTTTGAAGCGTCCAGGGTCGTGATAAAGACGCCGGGCGCAAGTTGTTTCCGTTCCAAATCGTTATTCCTTTCAACAAATAGATAAAGGTATTATACCGCTTGCACTGCCAAAAGTAAACCGAGCATTCAAAAAACTTGTCCGTGCGTTTTTCGCTGTAACGCAAAATATAAGAATCTTCTGTATTTTTTTGCAAAAAGGCATTGACGGTGCCCGGGGCGGCTACGTTATTATATAGTATATGGAGGGAGAAAATCTGCCGCAGGTTTTGCCGGGCGCCAAATTTCCCGCGCCCCTCATTCCCGCAAAACCGAGGACGCAACACATGGAAAAAAATCTTACCACGGGCAGTGTACTGCGCAATGTACTGTACTTTTCACTGCCCTATCTTTTGTCGTATTTTTTACAGACACTCTACGGCATGGCCGACCTGTTCATTATCGGCCAGTTTGAAGGCGCCGCCAGCACCACAGCGGTTTCTGTAGGCAGCCAGGTCATGCACATGATCACCGTGATGATCGTCGGTCTTGCAATGGGTTCCACCGTCAGCATCGGCCGTTCCATCGGTGCCGGGGAACACAAACGAGCCACTGCCGTAATCGGCAACACCGTTACCCTGTTTATGGCACTTTCCGTGGTACTGATGGCCATCCTGCTGGTTTTTGTCCGGCCCATCGTTTCCATTATGTCCACTCCGGCAGAAGCCGTATCCGGCACAACCGCCTATCTGACGATTTGTTTCATCGGCATCCCCTGCATCACGGCATACAATATCATCAGTTCCATCTTCCGGGGACTGGGCGACTCCAAAAGCCCCATGTATTTTATTGCCGTGGCCTGCGTTGCCAATATTGTCCTGGACTTCCTGTTCATCGGCCTTATGGACATGGGGCCCGCCGGCGCTGCATTGGGCACCACCCTTTCGCAGGCGATCAGCGTGGTTGTCTCTTTGTTCATGATCCTTCGCCAGCAAACGGGTATACAATTGCGGCGCTCTGACCTGAAACTGAAACGCCCCGTTATGCGTCAGATTCTGAAAATCGGTTTTCCTGTGGCACTTCAGGACGGCTTCGTTCAGATTTCCTTCATTGTTATCACCATCATCGCCAACCAGCGTGGCCTGAATGACGCAGCCGCCGTCGGCATTGTGGAAAAGGTCATCAGCTTCCTGTTCCTGGTTCCTTCTTCCATGCTGTCCACCGTATCGGCCCTGGGTGCCCAGAACATCGGCGCCGGCAAGCACGATCGCGCCACACTGACTCTTCGCTACGCCATCCTGATCACCGCAGGATTCGGGTTGTTCATCAGCATCGTCATGCAGGGCATTGCCGAACCGGTGGTGGGATTGTTTACCGCCGACACTGCCGTAATTCTGGCCGGCGGACAGTACATCCGCGGTTATATCTGGGACTGCCTGTTTGCCGGCATTCATTTCAGCTTCAGCGGATATTTCTGTGCGTACGGCCGTTCGGAGATTTCTTTCCTGCACAACATTTGCTCCATTTTGCTGGTGCGTATTCCCGGCGTTTACCTCATGTCCACCATGTTCCCCAACACGCTGTTCCCCATGGGTCTGGCCACCGTAGGCGGCTCTTTGCTGTCTATCACGATCTGCGTGGTTGCTTTCGTTGTCCTGAAACGGCGCGGATGCTTCAGCAGTGCCATGGCGCAGATCTGAGTTTTTCTTCTGCCATAGCAACAACAATGCCCCCGCGCACCTCACGGTGCGCGGGGGCTTACCCTTTCCCCTCTATATGGACCGGAACCCTTTAGTTGATGAAGGCATCATGGATGGCAGCAACTGCCTTGTCGGCATCCTGCTCGTCGATGATGACGCTGATCTTGATCTCACTGGTGGAGATCATCTTGATGTTGATGTTCTGGTTGAACAACGCCTCGAACATGGTGGACGCCACACCGGAGTGGCTCTGCATACCGGCGCCCACAATGGAGACCTTGGCAGAATTCTTGTCAACGCTGATCTCGCCGCCGCCAAAACGGGAAGCCGCGCTGTTCAGCGCAGAAACCGCTGCCTCGGCATCGCCGAGAGGCACGGTGAAGCTCAGGTCCTTTTTGCCTTCGCTGCCGGAGCTCTGCAGGATGATGTCCACGTTGATATTCTTCTGGGCCAGCAGGCTGAACACCTTGAAAGACATACCCGGCACGTCCGGAACATTCTTGATGGAAATAACGGCGACGTCGTTATCCTTCGCCACACCTTTGATCAGCATACCTTCCACGTTTGCTTCCTCCTTCACAACGGTGCCGGGCACCGGGTTGATGCTGGAGATGACTTCCAGCTCTACATTATACTTTTTGGCCAGTTCGACGCTGCGGTTATTGAGCACCTGCGCACCCAGGGACGCCAATTCCAGCATCTCGTCAAAAGTAATTTCCTTCAGCTTGGTTGCCTTGGGAATCTTGCGCGGGTCTGCGGTGTATACGCCTTCCACGTCGGTATAGATCTGGCAGCGGTCCGCATGCAGCGCTGCCGCCAATGCAACAGCGGAAGTATCGCTGCCGCCGCGGCCCAGCGTCGTAATATCGTCAGAACGGTTCAAGCCCTGGAAACCGGCCACCACAACCACGCGGTTGCGGGCCAATTCGCTTTCCACACGTTCCGTATCCAGGCGCTTGATGCGCGCCTTGGAATAGGAGCGGTCGGTATTGAAACCGGCCTGCCAGCCCGTCAGGCTGATGGCGGAAACGCCCAGTTCCTGCAGCGCCATGGTCAGCAGCGCAATAGAGATCTGTTCGCCGGTAGCCAGCAGCATATCCATTTCGCGGTGGGACGGGTCCGAGGTAATCTCGGCCGCCTTGGCGATAAGGTCATCGGTGGTATCGCCCTGCGCGGACACGACCACGACAACATCGTTGCCGGCATTGCGCGTATTCATGACGATGCGCGCCACGTTGAAGATGCGGCTGCGGTCCTTTACAGACGAGCCGCCGAATTTTTGCACGATCAAAGCCATAGGTATCGTCTTCCTCCTCTATCTATGCACACGCACGTTACTCGACCACGGCGCCGACGTTATCCGCCAGCAAACGGTGTACGGTAAAGTGACGGAGCAAATCACTCTGCTGCAGCGCTGCCGCTGCCCGGTCAAAGAACGCGGTATCGTCCTTATGCACCACGGCCATAATGGTCGGGCCCGCACCGGAAATATAAACCGCCAGCGCCCCCAGATCCAATGCCAGTTCAAACACGTCATCGCCGCCCTGAATCAGCGGCAGACGGTATTGCTGGTGCAACGAGTCTTTGGTCGCTACTCCCAGCAGGGCATAATCGCCATCGCAGAAAGCTGCGGTTGCAAGCGCTGCACGGGACAGGTTATAAATTGCATCTTTATGGCTGACCATCTGGGGAAGCGCCGCACGCGCCTTGGAGGTGAGCAGCCGGAAATCCGGCACAAAGGCCGCAAAAGCCAATTCCGGGTCAATATCCTTCTTGACACTGTAGACCTGGCCTTCGTCAATGACGCTGGTCACAAAACCGCCCAGCATGGCAGGCGCCACGTTATCCGGGTGGCCTTCGATCGCGGTAGCCAGGGTCAGCATCTGCCGTTTGGTGAGCTTATCTCCCAGCAGTGCATTGGCGCCCAGAATGCCCGCCACAATGCAGGCCGAACTGGAACCAAGACCGCGCGCCATCGGAATATCATTGCGCTGCGTAATGCGCAGTCCCCGCAGCGGAATGCCCAGCTGGTCGTAAACAACGCGCGCCGAACGATATACCAGATTGTTGGAACCGGCGGGAACATGTGTACCGTCCACCGACGAGATCTGGATACCTTCACATTCCTCGAAGGTAAACACATTGTGCATCGAAACGGCAAGACCCAGTGAGTCAAATCCGGCGCCCACATTGGCACTGGTAGCCGGAACCGTTACTTTTATCATATGAGAGACGCCCCTCTTTCGTGAAAGTCCGTTTATTCTGCCAGCTGTTTCAGGACCAGCGCAACCTCGCCGCCCAAAACCTGAATCTTATTGCGAACCTCTTCCATCTGTGCAACGGTCGCCGCGTCGATGCGGTAAGCGGCTTCTCCGTCCGCTTCGAACACCACATGGCCGGCACCCGCCACGCTGGACAGCAGCGCCGCCGCCACACCGCGCACCCGGATATACCAGGCATAGGTGCCGGGGTCCTGTACAAGCCCCTCCTGTTTGGGAGCGGGTTTCCAGAACAGGCTGTCGTGCACCTTGGAGCCTTCCTTCAGTGCATCGATCACATCGGCCACCACCGCACTGGCAGTGGGCAGCTTGCCGGCGCCCTTGCCGTAAAAGACAACGTCGCCAAGCATATCGCCCTGCATCAGCACGGCATTGAATACGTCGTCCACACCGGCCAGCTGATTGGCGTTGGGCACCAGCATGGGTTCCACGCCCACAGCCATCTGACCGTTCTCGCCTTCGTCGTACCAGGCAATCAGTTTGATGGCACTGTCCAGCTTTTCCGCCGCTTTCACATCGGCCACCGTGATATCCCGGATGCCTCGGGTGGGGATGTTGTCGGGATATACATGGTGCCCACAGGCCAGACTGGCCAGAATGGCGATTTTGCGGCAGGCATCCCGGCCGTCCACGTCATCCCCGGGGTCTTTTGTTTCGGCATAGCCCAACTGCTGGGCGATTTTGAGTGCTTCCTCAAAGCTCATGTTTTCCCGCTTCATTTTGGTCAACATGAAGTTGGTGGTGCCGTTGACGATGCCCTGGATGCGGCTGATATGGTTGGCCGCCAGGCACTGGTGCATGGGGGTAATAATGGGGGTGCCGCCGCCCACACTGGCTTCAAACAAAAAGGCTGCGCCGTGTTCCCGTGCCAGCGCCAGCAACTCGGCACCGTAGGTGGCTACCATCTCTTTGTTGGAAGTGCATACGCTGCGGCCGCTTTCCAGGCACTGCCGCACATACGGATAGGCAAACTTGGTGCCGCCAATGGTTTCCACAACCACTTTGACTTCCGGGTCCGAAAGGATGGTATCGATAGAGTTGGTAAACAGCGCTGCATCCGGCGAGGATGAAAAATCCCGCACATCCAGAATGTACTTGACCTCCACCGGTTCCCCCGCACGACGTGCGATGGATGCCGCATTGCGGCGGCATACTTCCAGCACACCGCTGCCAACGGTACCAAACCCCATGATTGCGATTTTTGCCATTGCTCGTTCTCCCCCTTGCTTACTTCTTCGGCGCACTTGGCACCCTTAGGGCAGCGCCCCTGTGCATCGGCTGTTCGTCAGGCCCCGCGGTGGATTTCCACTACGCAGGGCTGATGAGAAAGCCGCGTCAGCATCTCTTCCACCGGCATCTGCATGGTGCCGGTGCGCACCGTAACCTCTACCTGTGCCGCGCCGTTTTCCGGACGGGACTGTGTAATGGTCACGATGGAAGCACCCGCAGAGGAAATGCCGGACAACAACGCCTGCAAAGCACCGGTCTTATCCAGCAGGGTGGCAACCACCGTAATGGATTCCCGGCCTGCCTCCGCGTCAAAAACCGTATCCTTATATTTATAAAATGCACTGCGGGAAATGCCCGCCTGCCGGGCGGCGGTAGAAATATTGGTTACCGCGCCGGAGGCCAGCAGCTCCTTGGCCTGCAGCACCTTCAAAAACACCTCCGGCAGGACGTCCGCATCTACCAGCAGAAAACGGCGATCCGGCATATTGTCCCCTCCTTGCGTACAGTTGTAGTTTCGACAAGCAACATCATACCACTGAAATTCGCCGGATGCAAGCATTCAGATCCGTTTTTTCCGCTTTTTTGGCGTTTTGCACAGCCATAGCCACTTTTTAGAGGGTGTTTTTGTGCGGCGGTTAACTGTCCTCGGCAGAAAAACAAATGCCCGTTCCGATATACACCGGAACGGGCATTTGTCAAATCTTTATTCGGTAGGCGTAGCAGCCGCAGGATCACTTGCCGCGGCATCCCCCGTTTGGGCGCCTTCTGCAGCCTGCTGTGCCAGAGCCGCATAGGGATCATTTTCTGCCGAAGTGTAACTGTCGTTGGGCAGGTTATCTTCGGTATAATAGCCCGTGGCACCGCCGCCGGAAACAATGGCACCGGTGGAGGTGTCAAACTGCTTGGTCACAACGCCGTCAGGCATCGGGAACTCTGCAGCTTCCTTATCCGCCTGCAGTTCCTCCATCAGGTTCTTCCAGACCTGCTGAATGGGTTTACCATTGCGGCCCGCGGAGCCCAACTCATACAGACTTGTAGGCTTATCGCAGCCCCACCACAGTGCCGTGACATAATAAGGCGTCATACCTGCGAAGGTGTAATCCTTATAGTCGCTGGTGGTACCGGTCTTGGCCGCCGCCTCGATGTCGCCTTCCGGCGCCATGCCGCTGGCTGTACCGACCCTCTTCAGAACGTTGGTCATCATCCGGTTCATGATATATGCGGTGGTCGGGTCGATGGCCTGGATAGTGTTGATATACTTGGTGTTATCCAATACCTCGTTACCCAGGTAGTCGGTAATCTCGGTGTAATAATGAGGCGTGGTGAAGGTACCGTCATAGAAGATACTGTAGGCACCTGCCAGCTGGACTACCGTCATACCGTGACTCTGAGAACCCAGCACCAGGGGGCCAAGGTCCATATCGGTCTCGGCGTCGATATAGGTGCATTCCAGCGTGTCGTGCACAAAGTTGTACAGGAAGTCCACGCCGACCATGTTGCCTACCCATACCGCTACGGTGTTGTAGGACTGACGCAGTGCGTCGTACACCAGCATGGGATCGCCGTTGCCGCCTGCACCGCCGTAGTTGGTGGGCCATGCACGCCAGACATCCGAACGGGACTGTGCCGCCTCGGAATACGGGTCCATATAGGAGTATTCGTCTTTCAGGACACGCTTATCCTCTGCGGAATAGAAAGGCGAATCCAGAATCTGAGAAGAATAGTTGATCAGCTTGTAATCCAGGGCCAGACAATAAGCACCAATGGGTTTCATGGTAGAACCGGTCTGGTGCGGGATCGTGGCGCGGTTGGTGCCCAGGTCGTATTTCTTCTCGCCGACACCGCCGCCGATGCCCAGAATGTTGCCGTCATAATCCAGCGTAGCGATGGCCGCCTGGGTGCGCACTTTTTCGTACACACACAGATAAACCGTATCGTCGTTGGGGTAGTTGTCATCCGTGGATGTACCCATCTTAAGGGTGGTCTGTTCATCGTCCGTATAAACGGGGATGTCATCCACACCGTAGACTGCCAGGCCATCCTTGGTCAGCGGCAAGCCGGTGTTCTCGTCAAACTGAACATCATCCCAACTGCTGGAATCCGCCGGATAGTCACGCAGACAGACAGCCTCCTCATGTTCCAGAGCAGGAATCACGCCTTCCGCGTCGTACATGGCGTTTTCAATAGCCGTCTGTACTTCGGGATCAACGGTGGAGTACACACGCAGACCACCGTTGAAGATCATGGACTTGGCCTCGTCGGCGGTCATATTCAGTTTTTCCTGCAGGTCATTGAGCAGCTCATAGTAGAGCGCGTCAGTGAAGTAGGAGTTCTGAGAGGAACGGGTCACATTCTCTGTGGTGCTGCTGGTTTCTGCCAGCGTGATGGTCTCGGCACAGGCAGAGTTGTACTCGTCCTCGGTAATATAGCCCTGCGTCCACATCTGATACAAGACATGGTTACGGCGGTCAATGAGATTTTCGGGGTTGGTGAACGGATTGTATTTTGTGGGGTTGTTGGTGATGGAAGCCAGCACCGCACATTCGGACAGCGTCAGATCTTCTACGTGTTTGCCGAAGTACTCCTGGGCACCAGCCTCCATACCGCAGACGATACCGGTCAGCGAGATGGTGTTCAGGTAGGCTTCCAGAATGGTTTCCTTACTGTAACGGTTGGCAAGACCCAGGGCGCGGAAAATTTCGCGCACCTTACGCATCTTGTCCACGTCATCGTCACCGGTCAGGTTTTTGATCAGCTGCTGTTCCAGCGTGGATGCACCCTGACGTTCGCCGTAAATCGCGTGATCGGTCAGTTCGTTCAGCGCTGCGCCGATGGTACGTTTCAGGTTGATACCGGGCTCGTTGTAGAAATCCTTGTCCTCAATGGCGATGACCGCATTCTGCAAATCTTCCGGCATGGCCGAAAGTTCACGCCAGATACGGTTTTCGCCCTGGGTCAGGGTCGCGTACTCGTTGCCGTACTTATCGTAGATGATAGTGGTCTGCTTGTTTTTCTGGTTGTCCAGGTCGAGGATTTCTCCGTCATCGGCCGTAACCTGCACGATGTACATCGAAAGCAGAACACCGCCCACGCTGCACAACATTACGCAGACACAGAGCAGGCAGCCGATAAAACGGAAAATCGAACCGACCACACTGCGGCGTTTCTTCTTTTTCTTTTTGGGCCCCTGGGAAGACACTGCGTCGAACTGCCCTGTTGCCCCGTTTGTAGACTTTACGCCATCCGTTGAAATATGGCGCTCCTTTTTGGGTTCTATGGGAACCGCCTCCTTTGATCCTATCCGAAAAGCGTTGCCGGAAAAACCGTAACACAAAAGCGCAGAATGCTATAGATTGGATTATACCACAAAACCACCGTAAAAGTACAGTCCGGATTGTAAAATTCACAAGTTTTTGTTTTTTTGTCGCTGCAGCGTACCATACTACTCCAAAAGGAGGTTTTTTGATGGAAAAGAAACGGATCAGCGGTTCCTCCCTGTACCTGCTGGTACTGGGTGTAATCGCCTTACTGTGTCTGGCCGGCGGCGTATGGTGGCTTATGTACGGGCGCACACAAAACCCGGCCCCTATGTATCTTTTGAAAGACAACGCCGGTCATGTGGCTTTATACAGCGGGGACGGCAGCGGGCCGCTGGCACAGTATGAGGAAATCTATACCCGGCTGCTGCCGGAAAACGATGTTTTGGCCCTGCAGCAGGGCGTACCGGTCTACAGCGAAACCGAACTGGAAAAACGGCTGGAGGATTACGGTTTTTAAGGCGTAAAAAGCCTTTCGATCTTTTGCAACTTTCCTTGCGCAGCGCCGCATTTTATGCTATAGTATGGGTATCTACCAATATTAAAGGAGTATCAAATATGACCGAACAGGATATTTTGACTGCTGTGCAGGATATTTTCCGTGATAACTTCGACGACGACACCCTCGTGATCACGCGGGAAACCTGCGCCGATGATATTGAGGACTGGGACAGCCTGGAACAGATCAACCTGCTGACCGCCATTGAGAAGAAGTTCAATATCAAATTCAAGCTGGCTGATGTGCGCGGCCTGAAGAACGTAGGCGATCTGCTGGATCTGGTTGCACGGATGGTCTGACACCGAACACCGGATAAATGATTGTATGGGCGGCCCTGTGCCGCCTTTTTTTCAAACCAAAAGGAGTCTGGGATGAACCATTACACGCTGGCCGAAATGACCCCCGGCCTTACCGAGGAATTTACCGTTACCGTCACCGAAGAAATGATGGACGCTTTTTGCGCGATCACCGGCGATGTTTCCCCTATCCACATGGACGCCGAATATGCCAAAGGCCGCGGATACGCGGGCCGCGTTGTGTACGGCATGCTGGGCGCCAGCTTTTTCTCTACACTGGCCGGTGTGTATCTGCCCGGTGAGCATTGCCTGCTGCACGGTGTGGAATGTAAATTTGCCAAACCGATTTTCATCGGCGATACCCTGACCGTGCGCGGCACGGTGGTACATGTGAGCGAAATCGGCAGCGAAGCCGAGATCAAGGCGGTCATTACCAACCAGAACGGCCAGCGCGTGACACGCGGCATCATCAAAGCCGGACTTGCAAAATAAGGGAGGTTCCAACCATGTCCTATACGTATCTGATCACAGGCGCAACCAGCGATGTGGGCCGCACTCTGATTGAGCGTCTGCTGCGTAATGCACCGGATGCACTGGTACTGGCCCAGGGCTGCGGCGACCTGGACAAACTGGCACCCCTGTGCCAGCGATTTCCCGGGCAGATTCGCCCCTTCGACGTTGATTTGTCTGACCGCGCCAAGGTAGACACTTTTATGCAGCTGCTGGATACTTCCGCTCCTGCCCCCACCCATTTTATCCACCTGCCCGCCCTGCCGGTGGTCAACACCAAATTCAAAGGGTTCGACCAGACCCGTTTTGACAAAGACCTGGAAATCGAGGTGCACAGCGCCATCCGCATCTGCCGCGGTATTCTGCCTGCCATGACCCGCGCCAAGTTCGGCCGCGTGCTGTTCATCCAGACCAGTTACACCATCGGATGCCCGCCGAAAAATACCGCCGCCTACGTCATGGCCAAGAGCGCCATCGGCGGGCTGGTCAAGAGCCTTGCTGTGGAATACGCAAAATTCGGCATCACCGTCAACTGTGTTGCCCCCAGCATGATGGAAACCAACTTTTTGAAAGACACGCCTGACCTGATCGTGCAGGCATCCGCCGCCGACAACCCTATGGGGCGCAACGCCACCCCGGAAGACGTGGTTCCTGCCATGGCGTTCCTGCTCTCTGACGAAGCGGGCTTTATCACCGGCGTAACGCTGCCGGTCACGGGAGGTTCGGCCATTGTCTGACGTGACATTTCGTCTGGCCCGTCTGGGCGAGGACCGGGCCATCATTGACTTCATCAATGAAAATTTTGATATGCGCCTGCCGCTGCTCAATCGCCCGGAGCTGTACCGGCATTATTATGCCGGGCGCGGCGGTGTACCCCAGTTTGCGGTAGCCGAGCAGGATGGACAGTATGTCAGCGCCGCCGGCTACATTCTTGCCAACACAGCCCGTCGGCCCGATGTGTGGGTCAGCGTATGGGTGGCTGCAAAAGGTCATAATGGCGTTGGTCTGGAACTGATGAACGCACTGCCGGGGCTGCTGCATGCCAATGTGGTTGCCTGCAACAACATCCGCCCCAACACCTGCACCTTCTACCAGTTCCTGGGCTGGCAGGCGGGACGTATCCCCCATTATTACCGCCTGGGCCGCAGAAGCGACTACCAGCTTGCCAAACCGCTCCATTATGTGCTGCCGCCCGTACAGCGTGACCTGGGATTGGAAAAGATCGAATCTGCGGCTGATCTGATCCCGCTGGGGATGCCCCCCACATCTCATACACCGCACAAGGATACCTGGTATCTGCGCCGGCGGTATTTCCATTACCCCTATTTCCATTATGATGTGTGGGCAGCCCGGGAGCATGGCAAATTGCTGGCTTATGTGGTCACCCGCACCGTAACGGCCAAAGAAACCGGCTGCGTACCGGTAGTTCGTCTGGTGGACTTCATCGGCGAAGATCAGGTTCTGCCCCGTCTGGGGGCTGCGCTGGACGCGATTCTTCGCCATACCGATGCCGAATACATGGACTGCTACAACGTGGGTATTCCCGCCGAAATCTGGCAAGCGGCCGGTTTTACCGAGCGCGTGGAAGGCGACGGCTGCATCATTCCCAACTATCTGACGCCCCCGCTGCGGGACAACACTGAGTACTACTACTTTACCAACAAGCCGGAAAACTTTGTCCTGTTCAAGGCAGACGGTGACCAGGACCGCCCCAACCTTACATAAGCGACCGAATGAAAAAAGCCCCGATGGTCAAAACCATCGGGGCTTTTGTTTTTGTGTTCCCCTTTTTCTGCCGCAAGGCAAAAGAAAAGGGCCGCTTGAAGCGGCCCGATAAGACGGGGTAAGAGGATTTACTGGGCGACTTTCTCTTTCAGGCGTCCGCTGGCCTTGAAGCCGGGGATCGCGGTGGGTTCCAGCTTGCTGGTCACCTTGGTCTTGGGATTGGTAAAGTTCTTGGTCTGGCGCTCCCGCATTTCAAACCGGCCAAACCCTGCAATCGTAACCTTGTCGCCGCCTTTCAGCACGTCACCGATGGTACCGAAAATGCAGTCCATGACCTTTTCCACTTCGCCGCTGGTCATGCCGGTGTCGTTTGCAACCTTGGTAATCAACTGAGATCTCGTCATAATTCCTTTATACTCCCTATTGCTTAGGCACAGTGCCTGTTATTATTACGCCCCATATTATAGAAAAAATACCGCGCAGAATCAAGCGTTTTTGACGAAATGCGGCGGAAATCGGCAAAAAGTCTAAAAATTTCCAAACCCAGTTACTCAAATTCCGTCATTCGGCGAATAATCGCAGGTTTTTGTGGAAAACTCCGTTCCTTCCCGCAACAAATGTACACAAAAAAACGGGTCTGCGCCGTTTGCGCAGATCCGTTTTGTATGAGATCACTCCTGTTTAGCGTCGCGATGCAGAAGCGCAACATCCACCAGTTCCATCTGGCTGATGTCGTGATCGCCGCGCAGTGCATCCACCAATACCCGGGCCGTATCCAGTGCCGTAATGCACGGGATGGACAGTTCCGTCGCCTTGCGGCGGAATTTGACCGAGTCACGCTGGGGATCGCGGCCATGCGGGCTGGTGGAAATGATATAATCCACCAATCCGCTTTCCAGCAGGTCAATAACGTTGGGGCGGGCGCCGCTCATCTGGCGTACCACACTGCAGGGTACCATCTGGCTGTTGAGATAACGGGCCGTTTCGGCGGTGCCGTAGATCTTGTAGCCATAGTCATGCAGCTTCCAGGCCAGGTCGGCGGCTTCTTTCTTGTCGCTGTCCTTGACCGTGATAATCACGCAGGAACCGGGGCCGGGAACCTTGAACTGGTAGCCTGCCGCCACCAAGCCCTTCATCATGGCCTCGTGGAAGGTGGGCGCAATGCCCAGCACCTCGCCGGTAGACTTCATCTCAGGGCCCAACATGGTGTCCACGCCGTGCAGCTTCAGGAAGCTGTAAACGGGCACCTTGACCGCATAGTAGGGGCTCTTGCCGCCGCGCCACAGACCGGTGCCGTAGCCCATATCCTTGAGCTTCTCACCCAAAGTGCAGCGCACGGCCAGATCGACCATGGGCACGCCGGTGACCTTGCTGATATACGGCACGGTACGGCTGGAACGGGGGTTCACCTCAATGACATACACCTTGCCATCCTGCACGGCATACTGGACGTTGACCAGGCCCACAACCTTCAGTTCGCGGGCAAAGCGGCCGGTATAATCCACCAGTGTGTCAATGACCTTCTGGCTGAAGTTGTACGGCGGGTAGACGCAGATGGAGTCACCGGAATGCACACCGGTACGCTCGATCTGTTCCATGATGCCGGGCACCAGGAAATCCGTTCCGTCGCAGATGGCGTCTACCTCACATTCGGTACCGTAGATGTACTTATCCATCAGCACCGGGTGGCTCATATCCACGTGGGCGGTAATGACGCCCATATACTCAATAACGTCCGCCGAGTTGTAGGCCACGATCATGTTCTGGCCGCCCAAAACGTAGGAAGGACGCATCAGAACAGGATAACCAACTTCCTGCGCTGCCTTCAGTGCCTCGTCCAGAGTGTAAACGGTACGGCCCTCGGGGCGGGGAATGCCGCAGCGCTCCAGCAACTGGTCGAAGCGTTCACGGTCCTCGGCCTCGTCAATGGCATCTGCCGGGGTGCCCAGGATGGGCAGACCGATCTCGTCCATGTGCTTGGCCAGCTTGATGGCAGTCTGACCGCCGAACTGAACCAGGCAGCCGTCCGGTTTTTCGGTGGCAATGATATTGTCCACGCTCTCGGGGTTCAGCGGGTCGAAGTACAGACGATCACCGGTATCAAAGTCGGTGGAAACGGTCTCGGGGTTGTTGTTGACCAGAATGGCCTCGCAACCGTGGTTTTTCAGCGTCCAGACGGCATGCACCGAGCAGTAGTCAAACTCGATACCCTGACCGATACGGATGGGGCCGGAACCGAATACCAGCACTTTCTTCTTTTTGGGATCGCTGCGCTCGGCAATAAACTGCTCCGCCTCATTGTCTTCATCATAGGTGGAGTAGAAGTACGGCGTTTTGGCTGCGAACTCGGCCGCGCAGGTATCTACCATCTTGAAAGCCGCTTTGGGGGCTTCGGGCAGCGTTTCCACGCCGGCCAGGCGCTTGATGGTCTTGTCCAGGAAGCCGAATTTCTTGGCTTCCAGATATTTTTCCCGGGTCAATTCGCCTTTCTGCAGGCCCATTTCGATGTCAGCCAGGTGCTGCATCTTATCCAGGAACCACCAGTCGATCTTGGTGATCTTGTAAATGGTTTCGTGGGGAACGCCGCGCTTGAGTGCTTCGTACACGCAGAAGGCACGCTCGGAATCCTGCACATGCAGATGCTCGATGATTTCCTCGGTGGAAAGCTGCTCGAAATCCGGCAGGGTCAGCGTATCCATGCCCAGCTCGATGGAGGAAACCGCCTTCATCATGGCATGCTCAAAGTTATTGCCGATAGCCATGACTTCGCCGGTGGCCATCATCTGGGTACCCAGAGATTTGTCCGCATAGACGAATTTGTCAAAGGGCCACTTGGGGTATTTGACCACGACATAGTCCAGCGCCGGTTCGAAGCAGGCGCAGGTCTCGCCGGTAACGTCGTTGGTGATCTCGTCCAGGGTGTAGCCCAGCGCGATCTTGGTAGCCACCTTGGCGATGGGGTAGCCAGTGGCCTTGGACGCCAGCGCCGAAGAACGGGACACGCGGGGGTTGACCTCGATAACCGCGTACTCGAAGCTGTCGGGTTTCAGGGCAAACTGGCAGTTGCAGCCGCCTTCGATGCCCAGTTCGGTGATGATGTCCAACGCAGCGGTGCGCAGCATCTGGTACTCTTTGTCGGACAGGGTCTGGCTGGGCGCCACCACGATGGAGTCGCCGGTGTGGATGCCAACGGGGTCCAGGTTCTCCATGTTACAAACGGTGATCACGTTGCCCTTGGAGTCACGCATGACCTCGTATTCGATTTCTTTCCAGCCAGAGATGCACTTTTCCACCAGAATCTGATGGATGGGCGACAAACGCAGACCGTTGGTTGCAATTTCATGCAGCTTTTCGCGGTCCTCGCAGATGCCGCCGCCGGTGCCGCCCATGGTGAAGGCCGGGCGGACAATGACAGGATAACCGATCACTTCGGCAAAGTCCAGGGCATCGTCCAGGTCCTCAACCACCTTGGAGGGGATGATGGGCTGGTTCAGCTTCTCCATGGTATCTTTGAAGAGCTGACGGTCCTCGGCACGGTCGATGGTCTCCGGCTTGCAGGCCAGCAGACGGACGCCGCTGCGGTCCAGGAAGCCGTTGCGGGCCAGTTCCATAGAAAGGTTCAGGCCCATCTGGCCGCCCAGGTTGGGCAGGATGGCATCCGGCTTTTCCTTTTCGATAATGCGCTCTACGACTTCCGCCGTCAGCGGTTCGATATACACATGATCGGCAATATCGGGGTCGGTCATGATGGTGGCAGGGTTGGAGTTGACGAGCACCGTCTCGACACCCTCGGATTTGAGGGCGCGGCAGGCCTGCGTGCCGGAATAGTCAAACTCTGCCGCCTGACCGATGATGATGGGGCCGGAACCAATGACCAGCACCTTTTTGATACTGGGGTCTTTAGGCATCGATGTTTACTCCTTTCGCTGCCAGCATACGGCTGACAAACTCGTCAAACAGGAACTCGGTATCCTTGGGGCCGCCGTTGGCCTCCGGGTGGAACTGCACCGTAAAGCAGTTCCAACGGAAATAGTCCACGCCCTCGCAGGTGCCATCGTTGGCATTGCGATAGCTTACACGACCCACTTCTGCGGGCAGGGTCTCCCCTTCCACCGCATAACCATGGTTCTGGCTGGTGATGAAGGTGCGCTTGCCGCTGTAATGGCTGACAGGCTGGTTGGCACCACGGTGACCGTACTTCAGCTTGCAGGTCTTGGCTCCTGCCGCCAAAGCGGTCAGCTGATGGCCCAGGCAGATGCCGAAGGCTGCAATGCCGGAATCCAGCATTGCCCCGATGTTTTTGATGATCTCCACGTTTTCCGCCGGGTCGCCGGGGCCGTTGGAAAGCATCAGACCGTCGGGATTCAGCGCCGCCAGCTCTGCTGCGGTGGTGGTGCCGGGCAGCACCGTCACACGGCAGCCGCGCTTCTGCAGGCAGCGCACAATATTATTTTTGCAGCCCAGGTCCAGCAGCGCCACATGCAGCGGCTCGCCTTCCCAGGCGCCTTGCGCCGTGGGCTCGTAGGTTTTGGCTTCCCGGCAGGTCACAGTCTTGACCGCTTCGGTCACAGCATAAGCCGCAATCCGGGGCAGCAGCGCTGCCACCTTTTCCGGCTCGGCCTCGGGGTCGAACTCGGTGGTGATGGCGCCGTTCATGACACCGCTCTCCCGGAGCGTACGGGTCAGGCTGCGGGTGTCGATGCCTTCGATGCCGATGATGCCGTACTTTTTCAGGAAGGCATCCAGGGTTTCTTCACTGCGGAAGTTGGAGGGCGTCTTGCATGCTTCGCGCACAATGTAGCCGCGAGCCCAGATTTTGCCGCTCTCCACATCCTCATGGTTCATGCCATAGTTGCCGATGAGCGGGTAGGTCTGGGTGATGATCTGCCCATAGTAACTGGGGTCGGTGAGGGTTTCCTCAAAGCCGACCATACCGGTGGCAAACACCACTTCGCCGATGGTCGTACCGGGGCAACCAATGCTTTGCCCGCGGAACACCCGGCCGTTTGCCAGTATCAGATATGCCTGCATATTCTAAACTCCCTGTTCCGTATTAAAGAGTCTGCTTGGCCGCTTCCTTCATTTTGCGGCTGCCCAGGTGAACCAGCGGCAGTTTGCCCTCTTTGCAGAGCGGGCACTCTTCCGGGGCGTAGTTGGGCAGGTCCAGCTTGAGGGCGCTGGCGACGATGGGAATCGGAGACGGAGCGTCGGCACGGGTGCGGTCCACCACGCAGGCGATGCCCAGGCAGATGCCGCCGGCCTCTTCAATCACGCGCTTGGTTTCCAGGCTGGAAACACCGGTGGTGACCACGTCTTCGGCAATGATGCAGCGCTGGCCCGGCTCAATGCGGAACCGCTTGAGGGTCATAACGTTATCCACACGCTCGGTGAAGATGGCACGCTTGCCCAGCTGACGGCCCAGTTCGTAGGCGTACACGATGCCGCCCATGGCAGGACCCACCACAACGTCCACGTTGAGTTCCTTCAGCTTTTCTGCCACCGGTGCCATAACCTCGGCGCAGCGGTCGGGGTACTGCTGCAGAAACGCCATCTGGCAGTAGGCGCTGGAATGACGGCCGGACGACAGCAGGAAATGACCCTCCAGGAAGGCTTCACATTCCTTCAAAACTTCGATTGCTTCTCTCGCCATGATACTTTCCTCCTGTATTATACTCATTTTATAGTAACACGAATTGCATATTATTGCAATATGTATGCATAAAAATTCAGATCACTGCCGGGCACAGCCGCGGATTTCATCCAGCGTCTTGACGCCATGGGCATCCATCCACTGGCCAATCTCCGCCGTGATGCGCACACAGGCCTGGGGGTCCAGGAAGTTGGCCGTGCCCACCTGAACAGCGGCTGCACCGGCCATAATGAACTCCAGTGCATCGCGTCCCGTCAGGATGCCGCCAAGACCCACCACCGGGATATTAACGGCGCCCACCGCCTGCCAGACCATGCGCAGGGCAATGGGGCGCACCGCCGGACCGGACAAACCGGCAAAAGTGTTGTTGAACACCGGGCGGCGTTTTTCCAGATCAATGGCGCAGGCCTGGAAGGTGTTGCAAAGGCTGATGCCGTCGGCACCAGCTGCTTCCACCGCTTTACACATCTCGGGGATGTTTTCTGCCTGCGGGCTGAGTTTGACCACCAGCGGCACCGTGCAGACTTTGCGCACCGCGCTGACCACCTCACTGGCGTCCTGTGCGCGGATACCGAAAGCAAGACCACCCTGCTTGACGTTGGGACAGCTGATATTCAGTTCCAGAATATCAATGCCGGCGGCGCAGAGCTTCTCTACGCCTTCCACGTTTTCTTCAATGGTGTGTCCGCCCAGATTGGCCCAGACGGTGGTACCGCAGCGGCGCATGGCGGGCAGTTCATGATCGATGAAATGCTGTACGCCGGGGTTCTGCAGGCCGATAGAGTTCATCAGGCCGGACGGAGTTTCGTACAGGCGTTCGCCCTCGTTACCGGGCTGGCCGTTCAGGGTCAGGCCTTTGCCGGAGATGCTGCCCAGCAGACGCAGGTCTTCGATGTCGGCATATTCGGGACCGAATCCGAAGGTACCGGAGGCTGCAATGACCGGGCCGGCCAACCGCTTGCCGAGAAAATCCACATGCAGATCTGCCATCAGTCGAACACCTCCTCAGCTTTGAATACGGGGCCGTCCTTGCAGACGGTGCGCGGGCCCACCTTGGTGTGGCAGGTGCAGCCCAGGCAGGCGCCCAAACCGCAGGCCATCTTTTTCTCCAGGCTGGCCAGGCAGGGCGTACCGGCTACCGCGCAAAGTTTGGCCACGCCGCGCATCATAACCATTGGGCCGCAGGTCAGCACCAGGTCATAATTGGCCGCATCCAGCAGGTCGGTGACCAGACCATGGTGACCGTGGGCACCGGAATCGGTAGCCAGATGAATGGTGTGGCACCAGGGCACAAATGCTTCCATGCCGTAGGGTTCGTCCCGGAAGCCCACATACAGGTCCGGGCGAATGCCGGCGCGGCAGAGTTGCTTGCAGAGCAGCAGCAGCGGCGCCGTGCCGATACCGCCGCCCACCACGGCAATTTTGCCATACTGCTGTGCCAGGCCTGCAACGTCAAAACCGTTGCCGCAGGGACCGGTGACGGTCAGCGTCTGACCGGGCTGCAGGGCTGCCAGTTTCTGAGTACCCTCCCCTTTGACCTGATACAGGAAAGTCAGGGCACCGGTCTGATTGTCGAAATCATGCACGCTGATGGGACGGGACAGAATGGGGGTCGCGTCCGGCGCCCAGGCGCGCAGCATATAAAACTGACCTGCATGGGGTTCGTGGCGGGGGTCCTGCCACTGCACCACCAAGCGGCGGATGTCCGGCGCCAGGCTTTCCTGGGCCAGAACCTGAAGCTTACAGCTTATCGCATTCACCCTGAATATCCTCCCGCATACGCACACATTCATTGTAGGCTGCTTCGTCATAGGCTACGCCGGGCTGTTTCTTCCAGGCCAGCAGAATGCCGCGGCTGGAGTTGACCACACCGCCGTTGCCCTTGGTAAGATACTGGGCAATATCCGCCGCCTTGCCGCCCTGGGCACCATAGCCCGGAATCAGGAAGAAGGTGTTCTTATAAGCTGCGCGGATCGCGGTGGCTTCCTCGGTATGGGTGCCGCCGATGACCAGACCAATGCTGGAGTAGCCGTGCTCGCCCATATAGTCCTTGCCCAGCTCGGTCAGGCTGTCGCCCACCAGGTCGTAGACATGGCGGCCGTCGGCCAGTTTCTGGTACTCAAAGTCCTTGGCGCCGGGGTTGGAAGTGCGGCAAAGCACGAACACGCCCTTGCCCTGCTCCTTGCAGTAGGGCAGATAGGGGCTGATGGAATCCAGGCCCATGTAGGGAGCCAGGGTAATAATGTCTGCTTCAAAGTCACCGGTAAAGTGTGCCTTGGCATACATCTCGGCCGTTTTGGCAATATCGCCGCGCTTGATGTCGGCGATCACCGGCAGGCCGGTAGCCCGGGCCAGTTTCAGGGTCTCCGCATAGGCGCGCATGCCGTCCATACCCAGGGATTCATAATAGGCGATCTGTACTTTGTAGCAGCCCGCCACGCCCTTGGTGGCATTGATCAATGCGCGGTTGAACTCAACAACGTTTTCCCCCGCCGTCTTGGCGGTGTCGGTAGTGGGAAGGTAGCTGATCTCGGTATCCAGGCCGACGCAGACCGGGCCGTTGGCAGCTACGCTCTCATACAGTTTGTCCATGTTGGTCATAATGGTTCCCCCGTTCTAAAATTGTATTTATTCCTCGATCTGAAAGGTCACCTTGCCGCCCTTGATGGTGGTAACCACTTTACCAAACAGATAAGCACCATCATAGGGGCAGTTTTTGCTCTTGCTGTGCAGTTCCGATGCATCCACCTGGTACATATGGTCCAAGTCCACCAGCACCACGTCGGCATCATAGCCGGGGGCCAGCAGCCCCTTGTGGTCGGCCAAGCCCATAACTGCTGCCGGGCCGGCGCTCATCAGGAAGCTGAGCAGTTCCAGCGGCAGGCACTGTTCCCGGCAAAGCTTGGTGTAGCAAACGCCGAAAGCGGTTTCCAGCCCAACCATACCGGCGGCACCTTTTTCCTTTTCCTCCGCCGTATGAGGGGCGTGGTCGGTACCGATACAGGTTACCGTGCCGTCCTTGATGGCTTCGATCAGGGCAGTGACATCATCAGCCTTACGGATAGGCGGATTCACCTTGTACTGCAGGCGGCTGTCATCAAACCACAGATGATGGGGCGTCACTTCGCAGCTGACCCGCGCGCCGCGCATCCGGCTGATGCGAATGGCATCCACCGCTTCCTTGGTGGATACATGGCACATGTGCAGCCGGGTGCCGTAGTATTCGGCCAGGTGGCAGTTGCGCACCGTTTCGATGTTTTCTGCCAGGCGGTAATCCCACGGGCTGATGTCGCTGTCCTCCGCATGGGACATGACCGTAAGGCCGCGCTCGGTCGCCAGCGCAAATACCCTCGCCATGACGGCGTTGTTCATAACGCCGTGGCCATCCTCCGTGATGAACTTGATGTCTTCCGGCAGGGTCGCCAGATGGTCGATGGTTTTACCGTCGAAGTCTTTGGTGATGGATACCGTCTGGTTGGCATCGCACAGACCGATGCGCTGTGCCTCCTCCTGAACGGCATGGGCAATCTCGGCCGAAGAGCAGACCGGCTTGGTGTTGGGCATCAGGTTCACAAAGGTGTACCCGCCCGCGGCCGCTGCAGCGGAACCGGTAGCGATATCCTCTTTATACTCAAAGCCCGGCGTGCGCCAGTGGCAATGTGTATCGATAAAAGCAGGCAGAACCGTCCGGCCCTTGGCATCCAGAACTTCCTCCCCTTCCGGAACAAGAAGCCCCAAACCCACGGCGGCAATTTTGCTGTCGCGCAGCCAGAGTTCGACGGATTTTCCTTCACAGTCTTTTGCGTTGCGGATCAGCATGGCAAGACCTCCTGTTTTTTCTTGGCAGGGCCCCACACATTGGCGTGCGGGCAAAAAAAAACTTTTCCCGAAAAAAGGGAAAAGTCAAAAAGCGATACCCTGTGCGGTGCCAGGAAAGAACACCCCACCGTACATTTTGAAGCTGACGGAACAGCTTTGCATAGTGGCGCACCTCTCCCTTACACAGATTTTACTTATTGTACCATGCCGCAGCAAATGTGTCAATGCAGGTCATTCTTTTACACCGTGAGGGATTTTATGGATTTTTGCGTCAACTTTTGGACAATTTGACAAAAAGCCCGCCCGTTTTGCCGCCCGTTGCCTTTTGGCAAAAAATGTGCTACTATTTATAATAGTATTGTTGGGATAGAGAGGACTGTATCATGGGGCTTTGGGAAGACGCAAAAAACATCCGGGATAAGGACCCTGCCGCACGCAATGTGCTGGAGGTCATCATTCTGTACCCCGGTTTTCATGTGCTGGTCACGCATCGCATTGCACATTTTCTGTATCGCAAAAAGTGTTTCTTTCTGGCGCGGCTGATCAGCCAGCTTTCCCGCCATTTGACCGGTATCGAAATTCATCCCGGTGCCAAAATCGGGCACAAGCTGTTTATCGACCATGGCATGGGCATTGTGTTCGGTGAAACCACCGAAATCGGCGACAACTGCACCATCTATCACGGCGTAACGCTGGGCGGCACCGGCAAGGATACCGGAAAGCGCCACCCCACCCTGGGCGACAACGTTCTGATCGGCGCCGGTGCCAAGGTACTGGGGCCGGTTTACATTGGCGATAACGTGCGTGTGGGCGCCGGCAGCGTCGTGCTGAAGAACCTGCCCGCCAATGCCACCGCTGTGGGCGTTCCCGCCGAAGTGGTGCGGGTAGGCAACATCAAATGCTGCCCGGCCGACGACCTGGACCAGCAGGCACTGCCCGATATTGTCAGCCAGCGCATTTCGGAACTGGAAGCCCGCCTGAGCCGCATGGAGGCCAAGATGCAGGGCGAATATCCGCCGGACAAGCCCATCGGTCCGCAATAAGCAACACTGTGCACAGGGAGCTTTCCCCTGTGCATTTTTTATTTTCCATTCCCTGGTCCGTTTTCTTCCTGCCGAAACTGTGATAGAATGAAGGCAAATCTTGGGAAAGGGTGCTGTGCGGAATGAACACCGACAAACAAACCCGCAAAATATGGGGCAGGCTTTTTGCGTTGCTGCCCCGCAAACAAAGGCTAGAATTTTTTATCGTGCTGGCCATTCTGGGAATATCCGCCGTTCTCAGCCAGATGACGCCGCTGGCGGTAGGATATCTTACAGACCATGTATTGGCGGCCAAATCCGCCACTTTCCAGTCCGTTCTTCCGATCCTGCTGGTGATTCTGCTGGTCAACGTGGTCAACGAGGTCATCAAGGTCATCCGCCGCCTTATTGTAGAGGATGCGGCCACCCAGGTCGAAAAAAACGCCCGGCAGCGCGCTGCGCTCTCACTGCTGAAAGCTCCGCTGGCGTACTTGCGTGAACACATGACCGGCAATATTCACGGTCGCCTGAACCGCAGTCTGGAAGGTACCGTCAAACTGATCAAACTGCTGTTCATGGACTTTGCCCCGGCCGTAACCACCGGCCTGGCCACCATTGTGACCATCTTTATGCAGCTGCCCTTCCCTGTGGCATGCATGGTGATTCTGGTCATTCCCGTATCCCGTAGGCACATTTATTGTCTTCCGGCAGATCAGCACACAAAAGGGCATCCGTGTAGAACTGATGGATACCAAGGCCGATATGGACGGCACCATGGTGGAACTGTTGGGCGGTATTGAAACCATCCGCACACTGGACAGCGCTCAGACTGAAAGCCTGCGCATTGAAGGACAGCCCGAACAGCTGCGCAAAAAGGAAATGCGCCATCACAAAGCCATGGCGCTGTATGACTGCCTGAAGTTTGTAAATGAAGCTTTCTTCAGCGTACTGGTCATCGGAATTTCGGTTTTGCTGGCGTCCCAGGGTGTCATCACCATCGGCACCGTGCTGACCGCCTACCTGTGCTTTACCCAGCTGACCGGCCCGCTGCGGGAACTGCACCGGATTCTGGATGAATTCTCCGAAGGTGTGGTACTGGCCAACGATTACTTCCAGCTGCTGGAACTTCCACTGGATTTTTCCTATACCGACGTTCCCACCCCGGCCGCCGTCCCTTCCGGCAACGATGTGCAGCTGCACGGCGTCCGGTTTGCCTACCCAGAAAAGCCCGACCAGCCGATTCTGCAGAACATTGATCTGTCCATTGCTCCCGGAAAATTTATCGGCATTGCCGGCCCCAGCGGCTGCGGAAAATCCACCCTCATCAAGATCATTGACAAGCTGGAACAGGCCGAGGGCGATGTAGCTCTGGGCGGCGCCCCCCCTGGCTGCCATGTCCCGCCAGGTTCTGGCACAAAACGTGGCGCTGGTCCCCCAGACCCCATTTTTGATTGCCGATACCATCTATCACAACATCTGCTACGGGTTGTCCGGCGAGATTCCTCTTGCGGATGTGCAGCAGGCCGCCCGCAAAGCCAATATCGCCGCCGACATTGAAAAGCTGCCGGGCACTTACCGGTTTGTGCTTTCGGAAGGTGGTGCCAATCTGTCCGGCGGACAGCGGCAGCGCATTGCATTGGCCCGCATCTTTTTGCGGAAACCCAAAATTCTGATTCTGGATGAAGCCACCTCCGCATTGGATAACACCTCGGAAAAACTGATTCAACGGGAAATCGAGCGCATGAAGGAAGAATGCGGCACCACCATAATCTCCATTGCGCACCGGCTGTCCACCCTGCAGAACTGTGATGAAATCCTGGTCATGGACCAGGGACGCATTGTACAGCGCGGCACATTCCAGGAACTGGAATCCACACCGGGCATCTTCCGTGATATGGCGCGCGGAATCCTGAAATAAGAAACAGCACGGCTCTTGTTGCAAGAGCCCGCTGTTTGTTTATTGTCGTTCGTCGTTCTTTCCCAGTTCCAGACGTCGGAAGCCTTCGCCCTGTACCTCGTTGGACTGCAGCATGATAATGAAGCATTTGGGGTCCAGCTTCTGCATGGCATGCTCGATCTCGTACAGTTGTTTGTTGGAGCAGGCACACAGTACCACATCCTTGGGCTGCCCCGCATATCCGCCGCGTCCCTGCAGAATGGTGGAACCACGTTCCGCCACACGGTCGATCTCATCGCAGGCTGCTTTGCCGTTGTCGGTAACGATCAGCGCCAGCATGGAAGAAGAGAAACCGAACATCATCTTATTAATGACCGCTGCCACAATAAAGTTGAGCATCAGGCCGTAGATAATGGAGTCCACATCCCGGAACACCGCGCCGTTGAGGAGGATCACCGCCAATGCCGCACCAAAGGTGATATTGCCGAAAGGCAGGTAGGGGTGTTTTGCCTTGATGGCCATGGTGACAAAATCAAGGCCGCCGGTGCTGGAGTTCTGCATATAGATCAGCGCATCGCCGATACCGGTGACCACACCGCTGCAGATGGTGGCCAAAAGGCGGTTGCCGCTGTAAACCGGCAGAACCGGCAGCAGATAGTCCGTAAAAACCGCAAACAGAATCATACAGCGCAGGCTGCGCAGAAAGAAGGACCGCCCCAGCAGCTTGTAGCTGAAAACAATAATAGGAATATTGATGAGGACGTTGCTCAAGCCCATGGGCAAACCGAACAGCCGGTACAAAATCGCGCAGATACCGGCAATGCCGGTCACCGGAACTTCCGCCGCTACGGCAAAGCTATATACACCCGCTGCCGAGATAAAGCAGCCCAACATTTCCAGCAGGAAGTTAACAGTCTTGTTATTGGTCATAGGCCCCTCCTCACACAACAAAAAAGGCCGGGGCATACCATGATGCTCCCGGCCAAGTAATTCTTAGACGTTCTTTTTAATATTGGAGGCACTGTAAGTCTTCATGGCACCTTCATCCAGTGCATGTTCCAGTGCCGCGCCGTCGGCATAGAACTGATCCTGCAGCTCCGTGCTCTTCATGGCGGTAAGCAGGTCGTACATACCGGTCAGATCATCCACCGTATAGGCCTTGAGCGGATCGATGCGGCGTGCCACCAGCAGCGTCGTGCCCAGATCCACCACGGTCCAATGGTTCATGCCTGCTTCGTCCAGAGGATCGGTCAGGTTGTTGTACCCGTCGCCGCCGTAACTGGCCAGATCATCCGGCGTATACAGCTGGGCGCCTACGTAGTACATTGCCTGAGAGGCATCTTCCATGGTAGCACCAATCACTTCCATGGCCTGGGGCACATAGGTGGAAGCTGCCTCATACAGTTCGTTGCCGGACATCGTATCGCCCGCAGCGTTCTGGTTCAGCTCATCACGGCACTGTTCAGCCAGGGCTTTGATCTGTTCCTTCTGGGTATCATCTGCCATGGTGTAGGTGGCATAGTCAACCAGAGGGATCTGCAGCGTTTCGATATAGTAGCAGGAATCATTGATGTAGGCGCTGTACTCTTCCTCGGTCACGGGATTGCTGCCCTCGGGACCATAGATCACATTCATGATGGTGCTTGCTTTCTGGGCATTGAGCAGGAACTTTTCCAGGCTGCTCTTGCCGATGCCGTTGGCCTCGTACAGGTCGCCGTTGGACTCCCACATGCTTTCCACGCTGTCGGCCACTTCCGAGGTAGCAGCGTCTTCCAACGTGGCACCCAGTTCGTCAAACTTCTTCTCAACCGCTGCGTAGTATTCAATGGAACGCATGGTGAGCTTTTCGATGTACTCTTCACCGGTGGCGGTGACTTCCTCATCACCAATGGTGCCGGTGCACTGGGCCTTCAGAACTGCCTTCACATCGTTGGCCGTTTCACCGGTGGCCAGTTCCGCCAGACCGGAAGCCGTATTGTAGGCATTGTACTGCGCCAGCAGATATACGCCTGCCGGGATATCGACACCGCCAATGGTACCCACGCTGGAGGGCGTGGTCAGATTACAGCCTGCCAAAGACAGCAGCATTGCTGCCGCCATGCCCAGGCCGAACAGTTTTGTCTTGATCGAACGCATAGAGAATGTTCTCCCCTTTAATAAACTCTCCTGCGGTACAGCACCGCAACATAAACTGTATTATACCGCGTTTGGACGCGCATTGCAAGCCCTGCACACTTATGCTATACTGAGAAAAATCGTGCATAGAGAGGATGTTTCGCCATGCTTTTGCGGGAACAGCTTGCCCGCCTTTCGGACAGCGACTGGGCGCCTTTTCTGGAGGCAGAATCCCAAAAGCCCTATTTTGAGAAGCTGGACGCCTTTGTAACGCAGGCAGCCTGGGCTCATACCGTCTACCCCGAACCGCAGAACATTTTTGCTGCCTTCCGGTGCTGCCCGGCCCATCAGGTAAAGGTTGTGATTCTGGGGCAGGACCCCTACCATGAACCCGGTCAGGCCATGGGGCTTTCCTTTTCGGTCCCGGACAGCTGCAAAACACCTCCCAGCCTGCGGAACATCTTCAAAGAGCGGGAATCGGAATTCGGCCCCGTTACCCAGCCCCACAACGACCTGACACCGTGGGCACAGCAAGGGGTTTTGCTGCTGAACACGGTGTTGACCGTAGAACAGGGCGCTGCCTTCTCCCACGCCGGCCAAGGTTGGGAAACCTTTACCCGGGCCGCGCTGGAATACACAGCCGCCTTGGACAACACCCCGCTGGCCGCCATCCTGTGGGGAAAACCCGCGCAAAAATACGCTCCGCTGTTCCGGGCAGCAGCCGGGCACCGGCCTGTTCTGGTTCTGGAATCGGCCCACCCAAGCCCCCTCTCGGCTTACCGCGGGTTCTTCGGGTCGGCGCCTTTCAGCAAGGTCAACGACTTTTTATTGGCGCACCACGCACAGCCCATTGATTGGCTGCAATAACTTGCCCATCCGGCTGCCGGTTCAGCCGATGGGCAGCCAGCCCCGCATCCGGAGCCCCCGGGGTGGAGAAGCATTCCCAAACCACAAAAACTTACGCCCGTTAAGGAGTACCGTATGATTCGTGAAATCTGTAAAGATGTAATCTTTCTGGCACAAAAAGCCGAGCCTGCCACGCCGGATGATCTGCCGGTGGCGGCGGACCTGCTGGAAACGCTGGAGTACCACAAGGACGGCTGTGTAGGGATGGCCGCCAATATGATCGGCGTCAACAAACGCATCATCGCCTTTGACAATGACGGCATATACATGGTGATGTTTAACCCGGAAATCCTGCGCAAATCCGGTCCCTACGAAACCGAAGAAGGCTGCCTTTCCCTGACTGGGGTCCGGCCCGTCAAGCGTTGGAAAACCATCAAAGTACAGTGGCAGAACGAGAAGTTCCAGCAGCGGATCAAAAATTTTACCGGGTGGACCGCCGAGATCATCCAGCATGAGATCGACCATTGTGAGGGCATCATCATCTGAGGAGACTACCCATGAAAAAGTGCAGAATCACCGTTATGCGCATCACTCGGCACGAGGATCTGATGGCCCGGTACGAGAACCCCATTGAGCACGCCTGCCCCCTGCAGGAAGGGCAGATATTCCTTGCCAACGGCTGGGAGAAGCCCGAAAGTTTTTGCCAAAGCGCCTGGGATACGCTTTCCCCCTTTGTATTGGCGTTGAGCCACGGCGCCGAGAACTTTTACGATGGTTGGATGAAAAATCCCCGATCCGCGATGCTTTCCTGCAATGACGGTTTCCGTCCCGTGAGTTTTCTGGTAGAAGCGCTGGACGAGGACGCAGACTGAGGAGGTACAACCATGTTTACCAACAAAGTAGCCGTCGTGACCGGCGGCGCCAAGGGCATCGGCAAGGCCATTGCCGAAGAATTCCGCAAAGCGGGTGCCCATGTATGTGTCATTGATTTGCTGCCCAACGATTATTATGTGGGGGATCTGGCCGATCAGACGGTTCTGGAAGATTTTGCCCGCAAGGTCATTGAGGACTATGGTCATGTGGATTACCTCATCAACAACGCCTTGCCTTTAATGAAGGGGCTGGATCAATGCAGCTACGAGGAATTCAACTACGCGCTGCGGGTTGGCGTAACAGCGCCCTTCTACCTGAGCAAACTGTTTGCTCCCTACTTCGCCCCCGGCGCTTCCATTGTGAACATTTCTTCTTCCCGCGACCGCATGAGCCAGCCCCAGACCGAAAGCTATACCGCAGCCAAAGGCGGCATTTCAGCCCTGACACACGCTCTGGCCGTAAGCCTGGCGGGCAAGGTACGTGTAAACGCCATCGCCCCCGGATGGATCGCCACCGACTATACGGTGTATGAAGGCCCCGATGCCACGCAGCAGCCTGCAGGCCGGGTCGGCAATCCCATGGACATCGCCAATATGGTACTGTTCCTTTGTTCCGACAAAGCCGGGTTCATCACCGGCGAAAACATCTGCATCGATGGCGGCATGACCCGCCAGATGATCTACCACAACGATTTTGGCTGGACCCTGCAAGGAGGCAATTCCTGATGAAAACCGCGGTTTGCTATTATTCCCGTCACCACGGGAACACTCTGAAAGTGCTGGAAGCCATGGCACCGGAAGGCGCCCTTGACCTGATTGATGTAACCACCCGCCAGACTGTTCGGCTGGATGACTATGATTGCATCGGCTTTGCTTCGGGCATTTATGGTTTTGAATTTCAGAAAGCCGTGGTGGCCTTTGCCCGGCAATACCTGCCCGAAGGCAAACCCGTCTTTTTTGTGTACACCTACGGTGGTGCTAAAGGCACCGGAGCCAAAGCCGTGGCGGATATTGCCCGGGGAAAGCATTGCCCGATTCTGGGCGAATTCAGCTGCAAGGGCTACGATACCTTTGGCCCCTTTAAAATGGTAGGCGGCATTGCCAAAGGGCACCCGGACGCGCAGGACCTGGAAAACGCCCGCCGGTTCTACCGGGAGATTCAGGAGTCCTGTACTGGAGGTTCCGAAACATGAGACTTGCCATTTTGTCCGACACCCATGGACTGTTGCGTCCCCAGGTGCTGGAGCAAGTAAAAAACGCGGACGCCATCCTCCACGGGGGCGACATCAACAAACCGGACATTGTGAAAGAATTGCAGCAGTATGCACCGCTTTACATCGTCCGGGGCAACAATGACAAAGATTGGGCTGCGGACCTTCCTCACGATCTTACCGTGACATTGGGCGGGGTGACCTTTTTTATGGTCCACAACAAAAAGGAAGTTTCCCCGGACCTTACCGGCGTAACCGTGGTTGTGTTCGGTCACTCCCACAAATACCTGCAGGAGGAAAAAGACGGCGTACTCTGGCTGAATCCCGGCTCCTGCGGTCCCCGGCGTTTTCACCAGGAAATCACCATGATGATGGCCGAAGTGGAAAACGGCAAAATCTCGGTAGAAAAAATCCTGATTCCCCATGAGGTGCCGTAATGGAACTGGGACTGACCTTTCCGCTGCAGCGCTTTTTAAAAATGAAACCGCCGGCCTACGGTGTGGAACCGGACCGGCGGTTTTGCTGGGATCTGCATTGCATCGATCTGCGCGGCCGAAAGTGCCTTCTGGCCGTTCATTGCCACAGCCGCTATACGTTTGTGCGCTACGATGTTGCCCCTTTTGCGTGGGCTGCTATCGCGGATTTATTTTGCGAAGGTCTGGCTGAAAGTCTGGATGCCGCCGGGTTTGCCCCCGAGCAGGTTGAAGGCTACCTGCGGCACACCCGCGATCTGGCACTGACCCGTACCCATGGCCGCCGGGAAGTGGCTTTTCTCAACCGGGCGTGGGATGATGTGGTCGCACTGGACACCTGCCTGGACAGTTCCACCCAGGTCCAGCCGCTGCTGGACCACGCCGTCAACACCCTGCCCAGCCGATGTGTTGGCTTTACCGGACTGGGAACGTCATGGGAACGGATGAAAACCACATTATATTCCGATTGAGTCCCGCCGCCATGGAGCGCGTTCAGGATTTGCGACTGCGGAAATCCTGTTCAATGGCATCTTTCCAATGGGGGCTCAGCGTCGCATGACTGCGAACGGCACTGACCGCTGCGCTGACCGTGGCATAGTTCAGTTGCGTACCGGCGCTGTCGTTATGGTAATTCACCGCACGGTCCGGGGCGATACCAAGGCTTCCCGCTGTTTCCACCGCGTCGATATTGGCCCCCAGGAACAGAAACTCCCAACCATACTTTTCCTTTTGGCGCTGAATCATGGCTTTGATCTGCGGTACGGTGTAGCGGCGGCTGGCATTTTCCATCCCATCGGTGGTAATCACGAACAACGTATGTTCCGGCACATCCTCGGGACGGGCATATTTATGGATATTCCCGATATGATGAATGGCCCCGCCGACGGCATCCAGCAGTGCGGTGCACCCGCGGACATAATACTCCTTTTCCGTCATGGGCCGGACATTTTCCAGCCGGGCCCGGTCATGAAGGACCTCCGCTTTGTCGTCAAACAAAACTGTGGATACATAAGCCTCTCCCGGTTCACTCTGCTGCTTTTTCAGCATGGAATTAAAGCCACCGATGGTGTCTGCCTCCAAACCGTGCATGGAACCGCTGCGATCCAGAATGAATACCAATTCCGTCAGATTCTTTTTCATAAGTAAATCCCCCTGTGCTGTGTTGTTTGGTTTACAAACACAGTATAGGGGGATTTTGTGTTTCCATGGTCGCTTGGCAGGCGACAAAATTCTACCGGGTTACAAAGACACGGGCCGGATGATTTGGCACTGTTCAGCCGCCCAGCAAGCTTTGGTCGAAGGCAAACAAGGCTTCGTTGATCTCGAAAATGTTATAATTTTTATGCGCGATGAAATATTCCACAATGATATCAAACTTGCTGGCATGGGAGAAGGCAAAGCCTGCTTTTTCCAGCATTTCTCTGGCTTCCTCCAGCGGCAGTTCCAGTGCCACCGCAAACGCCATAGCGGTAGGTTTGGACGGTTTATAGTGAATATCGGAACGAATCTTGGAAAACAACTTGCGGTCAATATTGGCTTTTTTGTAGCACTGAGCGTCCGTCATGCCCCGCTCGTCAATTTTGCGCAGCAGCATTTGGGAGAAGCTTTCGTCCAGTTTATCCAATGCTTTATCCAGCTCTCCCAAAGATACCGTGCCAACCGTGGGTTCCCACAGTTCTGACGGAGCAGAAGCGGCCTGCGGTGCCGCGGAAAACTGTACGCTGCGGCGGTAACGCTCTTCTTCACTGTCGGTATGTTCTTCCACATACCGGTCATCAATGTAGGCGGCGATGTCCGCAAAAAGTTTGCCGCCAATGGTGTAGGCCGCCCGGTCGAAGATGACCAGATACACCATCAGATCATGTTCCTGCAAAAATGCACCGATGGTATCTACCGCCACCTGCAGCGCCTGATCTTTGGGATAACCATATACGCCGGAAGAAATCAACGGAAAAGCCAGCGTCCGGCAGTCATGGGCTACCGCCAGTTCCAGGGAACTGCGGTAGGCGGAAACCAGCAATTCTTTTTCTCCGCAGTTTCCGCCGCGCCAGACCGGTCCCACCGTATGGATCACATAGCGGGCGGGCAGGCGGTATCCCGGCGTGATTTTTGCCTCTCCTGTCCGGCAGCCGCCCAACGTAATGCATTTGGCCAACAGCTGCGGCCCCGCCGCACGGTGAATGGCACCGTCCACACCTCCGCCGCCCAGCAGGCTTGTATTGGCGGCATTGACAATCGCATCCACCTTCATAGCAGTTATATCGTTTCGTACAATCTGAAAAGGCATACCAGCACCTCCCCTGTTTGGTAGTTCCATCATACCACGAAGGGCAGCTGCTGGCAATTTGCAAATGGATAGGTTCCCACCAAATTCATTGTTGACCCGGCCGGTTCTATGGTATAATACTTTCAATCTCACCGACAGGAGGCTTTACCAATGGGCAACGAAACTGTTTTTGCCATGAAATTCGCCAAAGTCTTTCCGCTATTGATTGCCAAAGCAGAACGAAAAGGCCGTACCAAAGCGGAAGTATACGAAGTTACCACCTGGCTTACCGGGTATTCCGCTGCCGACCTGGACCACTTTCTGGAAAGTGATCTTGTCTACGGCGACTTTTTCAAGAATGCACCCTGCCTGAACGAGAACCGCCGCCTGATCAAGGGCAGTATCTGCGGCGTCAAAGTGGAAACCATTGAGGACCCGCTGATGCAGGAAATCCGGTATCTGGACAAACTGGTGGACGAACTGGCCAAGGGCAAAACCATGGAAAAGATTTTGCGGAAGTAACCGCTGCACAAAACCCTCTATGTTGGGACCAGCATGTTTTCAGCAAAAGCAAGGTGATCGTTACGATGCTCAGCATGACCATTCAGGGGAAAAACGTGTCGGTTTTCCCCTGTGAAAAGCCGGATGCGCCCGCCATTTATCTGAACACTGTTTCCGGAGAAGGGTTACAGATTTATTCGGAATTGCAAAAACATCCGCTTCCTGATTTTTCTCTGATCGCCATCAGTGGCCTGGAGTGGAACCATGACTTAGCCCCCTGGGATCATCCCCCTGTATTCAAAAACACACCTGCCTTCACCGGCGGCGCAGACAATTACCTGCACCTGCTTACCGATGACATTCTCCCTGCCGTCGAAAGCAACCTGCCCGGTACGCCCTGTTGGCGCGGTCTGGCAGGTTACTCTCTGGCCGGATTGTTTGCCCTGTACGCCCTATACGGTACAGATGCATTTTCCCGTATCGCCAGTGTGTCCGGTTCCCTGTGGTTTCCCGGAACACATGAGTATATCGCTTCGCACCCGACCAAATGTTTGCCGGATTGTGTGTATTTTTCCCTGGGAGACAAAGAAAGCAAGACCCGAAATCCCGTTTTGAAAACCGTACGGGGAAATACCGAATCCATTCACGCCTATTATCAAGGCCAGGGGATTCACACTATATTTCAACTGAATACGGGTAACCACTATGACCATGCGGCCCAACGCACTGCAAAAGGAATTGCATGGTTGTTGACCCAATAACTCCGGGTTACCGGGCTGCGGCCTTTTTGCATACATTTGACACATGCTGCCATAAAGCAGCAACATGGTAACGGGGAGATAGAAAAGATGAATTTCAATAAAATGATACCGGAACTTTCCGTATTTGACATTGACCAAACTATCGAGTTTTATAAAAGCCTCGGTTTTGAACTTATCTATGAAAGACCAGAAGACCGATTTGCCTTTCTGTCTTTTGAAGGAAGTCAGTTCATGTTTGAGCAGCTGCACTCAGATGGTTGGAATACAGGAGAAATGCGCTATCCGTTAGGGCAAGGGATCAATTTTTCTATTACAACAGATGAAATCGATTGCCTGTATGCAAGATGCAAAGAGGCACAGGTGGCGTTTTATAGAGATTTGATGATCACCACATACCGAGTCGATCAAATAAATGTAGAACAAAAAGAATTCCTGATACAGGACCCAAACGGCTATCTGTTAAGATTTACAAACTGACATGGCTGCTTTTGCAAAAGGCAGGGGCAAGGTGTGTACCGGGTTCCCTGCCTTGCATTTTTTTCTGCTGCCGCAGTTCCTTTCCAACACGTCCAACGTCTTAAAGCCTGTTCATTCCCTGCGCACCTTTTCATTCAAAATCATCATGTCAACGGCATTCTACCAACGGTCGAGAACGGGAAACCACCGGTCGGTTGAGTGTTGCCGCCGCGGCGTGTACAATAAGGCCAGCAAACCACGCGAAAAGGAGTAACGGCACCATGAAAAAAACACTTGGCATGTTGATATCGGAAACCCGCAAACAAAAGGGCATGACCCAGTTGGAGTTGGCGGAAAAAATGGGCGTAACGGATAAGGCGGTATCCAAATGGGAGCGCGATCTTTCCTGCCCCGATGTAAGTTCCCTGCCCTTACTGGCAGAAATTCTTGGCCTTACGCTGGATGAACTGCTGCGCGGCCAAAATGAAAAACAGCCCGCCGGCAACTCTGTCGGCGAACTGTTCGATACGATTCTGAAAGCTTTGGCGTTGGCCATGGGCGTTGCTGTGGCTGTCCTTTCGGCACTGGATGCGCTCACACCCCAGCACGGGATGCCGCTGCTGGGGTTGGGACTTGCCTGCCTGGCGCTCTGCGCACTGCGGAAAGAGAAATGACCGTCGCCATCCCGGTTTGTTACCAGAGCTTTAAAACCTTGACCCCCAGGCGCGCAGCCTTGTACATCGGCCCCTCCAGCTCTTTGGCAGCATCCTTCAGCAACTTCCGAATGGGCAGATGCTGCGGACAATGCTGTTCACATTTTCCGCAGCCAACGCACTGGCTGGCACCGGTGCCTTTGCGCCGCAACCCGGTCGTAAGCAGATACTGGATTTTTGCATGGCGGCCTTCCGTAGCGGCACGATTATAGCTGGCAAACACACCGGGGATATCCACCCCTGCCGGGCAGGGCTGGCAGTAGCCGCAGCCGGTACATCCCACCCGCATGGAAGCCTGCAGATCATCCCGCAGATTTTCCACAAACGCATGTTCTTCCGGGGGCATACAGCCGGGATATGCTTCCGCCGCCTGGGCAACGTTATCCCGGATCATTTCCAGGCTGTTCATGCCGGACAACACCACCGTGACGCCCGGTTGATCCCACAGCCAGCGCAATCCCCAACCGGCTGCGGAACGACCGCTTTTGGCCACTCGCTTCTGTGCTTCGGCAGACAATCCGGTGATCAGCCGTCCACCCCGCAGGGGTTCCATAATGATCACCGGAATCCCCTTGGCAGCCGCTGCTTCCAGTCCCTTACGCCCTGCTTGGGTGTGCTCATCCAGATAATTGTATTGAATCTGGCAAAAATCCCAGTCATAGGCGTTCAGCAGTTCCAAAAAAGCCGCTGTATCGCCGTGAAAAGAAAAACCGATGCAACCGATGGCCCCTGCCGACTTTTTCTCCTCAATCCATTCCCGCACACCCAGGCCGCACAGCTTTTGCCATGCAGCCAGATCGGTAAGCATGTGCATCAGATAAAAGTCGATATGATCGGTGCCCAGACGCGCCAACTGTTCCTGAAAGCACTTCTCAATTCCCGCCTTGGATTTGATCAGGTACTGGGGCAGTTTGTCGGCAATAAACACCTTTTCCCGGCAGTGCAGACGGCGCAGCGCTTCCCCCAAAGCGGCTTCGCTGCCCCCATAGACATAGGCGGTATCAAAGTAGTTTACCCCCAGTTTGACGGCTTCTCCGATTTGCTCGGTAACGGCATCCAAATCGATCCGCCCGCCACTTTTGGGGAAACGCATACAGCCGTACCCCAGTACCGAAAGATTTGTGCCCGTTTTATCACAACGATATTGCATTCCGCATTTCTCCTGTAAGTATCTGTTTCCCGCCGCACCGCAAAGCGTCCGGCATAATGCCCGGGGACGCCGCCCCGTTTCCATGCCTTCTATTATAGTCGGCCGTTTCGTAAAACACAATCACAAAGCAAAGAAGCGCAGGCCACACGCGGCCGCGCTTCTTTTTGTGTGTCGGCATATTCGGTCCTTCCGAGTCATCCTCATTACATTGCTATTGCTTCGTGTCGGCTTTTCTCTGCCGTTTACAGCCCGTTCCGCCGACGCAAAGCTGCTTCCTCGGATGCAATGGTGCGGATTCTGGTTTCGGCATAGGCAAAAAAGCGCCGGAAAGACTGGCAGTAATAATTTGCGACCGCTCCGTTTTTGTCCGTGCACCAGTCCCGTTTGCACCCGCCGAGGCAAAGGCGTGCCCATGGGCATTCCCGGCACATTACCGGCCGGTGGAGCCCTGCTTTCAAGAAATCGGCCGCCCGTTCCGTTTGCCCCAGTTCCCGCAGCGGTGTCTGGTAGATATCCCCCAATTTCCACGGGTCCAGAACATAAAAGTCACAGGGATATACGCTTCCGTCCGCTTCCACAACATAATAAGACCCGCATCGCCCATTGGTTGCACAGGTAGAGGAAGGCAGCCCCATGGCCAAATGCACGTAATCGTCAAAAAGCCGAACGCTTGTATACCGGCCGTTTTCCCAATCCCGATACCACTCATCAAACAGTGAACACAAAAAGGTACCGTAATCTTCCGGCGTCAACGACCAGGGGCGCCGCCCTCGTTCCTCCCCCAGGGGGTCCAGGCAGGGAATGAATTGCAGATACCCTACCCCTGTTTTTTGTAAAGCATGGTAGGTACGTACCGCACTTTTGGCACATCGCTTTGTTACAACACAGAGAAGATTACAGTCAACGCCCGCCGTTTGCAGCAGCCGCAGGCTTTTCTGGGTCCGTTGCCATGTTCCCTTACCGGCGGCATCGACCCGGAATTCATCGTGCAGTGCTTTATCACCGTCCACGGAGATTCCCACCAGAAAACGGTTCTTTGCCAGGAACGCCGCCCATTCTTCATTAATGGCATATCCATTGGTCTGGATGGCATAGGAAACCGGCAGCTGTTTATGGTTGTACCGCCTGACAAGTTCCACAAAGGATTCAAAAAAGCACAATCCCGCCAGAGTTGGTTCCCCACCCTGGAACGCAATACTGATATCACCTTGTTCCCCTGCGGCATCAAACGCCTGACGAATCAGCAGTTCTGCCGTTTGCGGCGTCATGATGCCCATGCTTGCTTGTGTACGGTTGGCCGCTTCATCCTCATAAAAGCAATAACGGCAACGCATATTGCACAAGCTGGAAGCCGGTTTGATGAGCAAATTTACATGGGGCACCGGATACACCTCTCAATCGATTTGTTGACGGCAAAGTTCCAAGAAGCGCTTCATGGACGCCGTAAGATACTTTTCTTTATGCCACGCGGCCACCCGATGGCGCTGCAGCGCGTTACCTTCCACCGGGCGCAGGCAAATTTCTCCCGCCCGGGCCGCTTCTTTTGCCCGGGCCTCCGGAAGAATGGCAATGCCCAGACCTTCCGCAGCAGCTCGCAGCAGTGCTTCGGTGCTGACGCTTTCCCACACAATGTGGCCGGGCAGCCCCCGCGCATCCAGAACATTCTGCAAAACCGTACGGGTGGTGCTGCCCGCTTCCCGTACAAGGAGCGGTGCCTTGGTTAGCTGTTCAAGGCTCACGGAATCTTGCCCGGCCAGCGGGTCATCCGCGGCCATTACCGCGCAAAGCAGGTCTGTCCCGATTTCTTCCGTATGCAAATCCGGGATAGCCGGCGCGTTTTCCATCAAGGCCAAATCAAGCCGGTTTTCGCACAAAGCAGCGGCCAGTGTGTCGCCGTTGGCCACTACCACCTGCAGTTCCACGGCAGAATTTTCCTTTAAAAACTGCCGTGCCAGTTTGGGGAGCACCGTATCGCCAAATGTCACCGTAGCGCCAACCCGGATACGTCCCAGGGAATCCCAGTTGCGCAAACCTGTTTCGATGCGGTCGAAAGAATCCAGTAGATGAAGTGCCTGCGGGTACAGGCGGCGGCCGCTTTCGGTAGGCGAAATATGCCGGTACATCCGTTCAAACAGACGTGTGCCGTAATATTGTTCCAGTTCCTGTATGGCGCGGGTCACAGCGGGTTGGGTCAAGTGCAGTTCTTCCGCTGCATGGGTCACGCTCTCCAGGCGGTATACTTCCACAAAAATACGCAAATGACGGATGGTCACAACAAGCCTCGCTTTCCAACCAAAATCGTATTACATCCATAACAAATTATCATTTTACGAAACCGCGTATTTGCTGTATGATAAATGCAAATGAGTATGGGAGGGTCACCATGGACCAACAGCAACAGCCCATGACGCGTGCGGCGCGTCTGCGGGCCTTATTTCTCAGCGCGCTGTACATCAGCGCATTTACCTTCGGCGGCGGTTTTGTCATCGTCACCTTTATGAAACGCAAGTTCGTGGATGAACTGCATTGGATCGACGAGCAGGAAATGCTTGACATGGCAGCCCTTGCCCAGTCCTCCCCCGGCGCCATTGCCGTAAACGCCGCCATTCTGGTGGGCTGGAACGTGGAGGGGCTTTTGGGCATGATCGTTGCGGTAACGGGCACCATTATCCCGCCGATGGTCATTCTTTCGGTCATTTCCTTTTTCTACGCCGCGTTTGCTTCCAACGTATACGTTGCCCTGGTTTTGAAAGGCATGCAGGCTGGTGTTGCCGCCGTCATTCTGGACGTTGTCTGCGGCTTGGGCGGCAATGTTCTGAAAACCAAATCTGTTGTCTACATTGCGCTGATGGTTCTGGCGTTTGTTGCCAGCTTTTTCTTTGATGTCAACGTGATCCTCATCATTCTGGCCGCAGCGGCTTTTGGTGTGGTACGCGCCTTGTTCCAGCTGAAAAAGGAGGCCAAACAATGATTTACCTGCAACTATTCATCAGCTTTTTGCAAGTTGGCCTGTTCAGTGTCGGCGGCGGCTATGCGGCCATGCCCCTGATCCAGAACCAGGTGGTGGAACTTCATCCCTGGCTGACGCTGCAGGAGTTCACCGACCTGATCACCATTGCCGAAATGACTCCGGGTCCCATTGCCGTAAACTCCGCCACTTTTGTGGGCATCCGGATTGCCGGTATTCCCGGCGCCATCATTGCCACCCTGGGCTGCATTACCCCGGCTCTGATTCTGGTTTCCCTGCTGGCTTACGTTTACAAGAAATACCGCGATATTTCCGTACTGCAAAACGTTCTGGCCTGCCTGCGACCCGTTGTGGTGGCACTGATTCTGGGCGCCGGACTTTCGATTCTGTCCATGGTGCTTTTTGACGGTCAGACTCCCACCCTGAACGCGGTGGACTGGATTGGTGCCGGCAGTTTTGTGGTTGCCTTTATCCTGCTGCGGAAGTTCAAGTGGAACCCGATCCTGACCATGTGCCTGTGCGGTGCCGCCGGGCTGGTCCTGAACCTGTTGATCCCTGCAGTTTGACGGAATACGGCAGGGTGCTCCTTACGGAGTGCCCTGCTTATTTTTTTGCTTGAACGCCTGATACTCCGCCGGGGTCTGCCCAAAGCTTTTTTTGAAGGCGGTAGAGAAATAGCTCAGGCTGGAATACCCTACTTCTTCCGCAATCTCATACACCTTTTTATCGGTATGCTCCAGCAGTTCCACCGCCTGGCGCATCCGCAGGCTGTTCAGATAAACCGTAAAGTTCATCCCCGTTTCGCGTACAAACAGGCGGCTGAAATATTCCGCATTGAAGTTGACCGCCTGTGCAACCATACTCAACGAGATTTTTTCCCGGTAGTGCGCTTTCAGATAGGCAATAGCGTCCCGGATAGCCGGTGAATAATGATCGTCCTGCGGCAGACTGCGGTGAAACGGCTCAAAAACCGCGGCCACCGCCGCCTGAAGCTCCCCGATGGTATGTGCCGAACGGATCGCCTGTTCCGACTGTTCTACCCGGCTGTCCAGTTCCTCCTGCCGCTCCGTTGAAAAATGGAGCAAAATGGTACAGAAAGAGGAACACAGCTTTTTTACCGCATCCAGGTCCGTGGGACGGTCCTCCAAGATCTGCCGAAGCACTTCGTCCTTGATGGCAAAGGCCTCCTGATAGTTTTGGGCAAACAGTTCCTTACTGAAATTCATGCGCGCCGTTTCCGCATGGCGGATGGTCCCAGGCCCCAGCGGATCATGCAGGAACACCCACCGCTCCGGTTCGTAGAAATGGAGCCTGCAGCGCGACTGCGCTTCCTGCAGGGCTGCCGGCAAAAAGGCAAGGCCGCTCTTTTTGCCGCTCAAACCCAGTACGCAGTCCATTCCGGCCGCTACCCGGAGATAATACTCTTGTAATTCGTCCAGTGAGTCAATGCCGCGAAGATTGCCCACAAACAGAAGGTGCTCATACCCCAGCGGAACAAACCTTACATTTTTGAGCGCGCTGCACTCTTCCAGGCGGTGGCGGATTTCCTGCAAGGCATCGGCATTCCGGCTCATCAGGTCCCCGGCTGCCAGCGGTTCATCTTCCAGGGCAATTCCCTGATGGCGCAACTCCTGCACGGTCGGAGGCAGAGCATCCTGCTCCATAGCCAGCTGACGGATCAGCAACTGTGTTCCCTGTTCCAACCGAACCGCGTTTTCCCCGTTATGGTGGATGGTCCGCGCCGCCTTGCAGAGAAGATCCCGCATGCTTTCCATCGTGATCTCTGTCTTAAGAATATACTCTGCCGTACCGTTCTGCAAGGCAGTACGCGCATAGGAAAAATTATCGTGGCTGGTCAGAATGATCACGTGGGCCGGACGGACGGCCTGAATTTGTGCCACCATCTCCAACCCGGACATGCCCGGCATCTCAATATCCGTGACCACAATGTCCGGCAATTCACGGCGGTACAGTTCCAGTCCCTGTGCGCCCGTTGCCGCAGAACCCGCCAGCACAAATCCTTCCAGCTGGCTGATGCAGTACTCCAGCCACCGGCGGATGGGGCTGTCGTCATCCACTACAAGTACTTTTAGCATGGGAGTTCCCTACCCTTCTCTTCCGCAGGTATTCTGAGCACGATCCGCGTTCCGCGCCCTTCCTTGCTGTCAATGGTCAGTCCCCAGGACGGGCCGTAATGCAACCTGATCCGGTCATACACATTCTTGATGCCGAGATGGGGGCGGTCGGTCACGGCGGGTGACTCCATCACCTGCCGCACTTTTTCCGGCGACATACCAACGCCATTGTCTTCCACTTCGATAACAACCGCATCCCCCTGGCGGCGGGCAATCACGGTAATCATGCCGCTGCCGCTTTGCATATTGATACCGTGCTGGATGGAATTTTCCACCAACGGCTGCACCAGCAACTTGGGCAGGCAGCAGCGGGCCGCGGCTTCGTCGTATTCAATCATACTGTCAAAGGCATGGTCGTAGCGGTATTGCTGCAAAGTCAGATACTCCCGCAGGCTTTCCATCTGCTCCGCTACCGTGACTTTTTCCTTTTGGGTAGACAGAATTTCTCTGAGAATGGCAATAAAATGCGTCAGCATAATGGTGGCATCCTCATTCCGATGCATATCCACCATGCATTTGATAGAAAAAAGCGTATTGTAAATAAAATGGGGGTTGATCTGTGCCTGCAGCCAGTTCAGTTCAATCCGCCGCTTTTGCTGCTCGTTTTTGCTGATGCTCTCGATCAGTCCGCGGATGCACTCCATCATATCGGCCATGCCCCGGGACAACTCATTCAGTTCGGTATAGCTGGAGATGGCAAAGGTCTGGTGCAGATTGCCCTGCTCCACATCCCGCAAATCATCCCGCAGCGTCTGAATGGGCGCGGCAATCCTCCGGGAGAAATGCCAGGCCATGACGATACCGCCCGCCAGGCACAACAAAGCCAATACAATCACAACATGCCGGATACTGCGCAAAGGCTGCAACACCTTTTCCAGCGGTGCTTCCTCAAAGATGGTGAACCCGCTTTCGGTATCCACATACCGCGTAAAAAGCACCGGTTCGCCCTCTGCCAGGGTGATCATATAGTCCTGGGAACCGAACAGCTGCTGCAGCTTGTCCATATTGAAATAGTTAAATCCGATGAGTTCCCCGCGGCTGCTGGAAATGATCTGCCCCATATCGTTGGTAACATAAATATTGCTGCCGTCGCGGATCACATCCTCATACATATTATACAGCTGCCGTTCGTCCGCATTGATCATGAGGAACCCCACGATATCGTCCCCATCCAGGATGGCACGCGCAGCCGAAAAAGAGGCGGTTCCCAGACTGCGGTCCCGATAGCTGCCCACATCCACAATTTCGCCGTCGGCTTCCACCACACGCCGGTTCCATACCTTCAGGCGGGGGTCCATGTAGTCATACCCTTCCGGTACGGGGCGTGAGCAATAACCGATGCCCGACGCCGACACATACACCACGTAAAAGTCCAGTTCCGGCTGAATAAAGGACTCCTGCAGCTGCCGCGTTGTGGAATCCATCAGCGAATAAAACTCTTCCCGGTTATCGGCATTCAGTTCGGTGGCATAGGTACGAAACCCCGGGTTGCTTTCGAACAGATTGGAGAGGATGTACAGGTTTGTTTTGAACTGACGGCTGCGTTCCGCAATCTGGCGCAGCACATCCGTCCGGGAACCTGCCAGTTCCCGGATAAAGCTGTCTTTATAGATGGTATAGGCGCCCGCCGCCAGAATAGCGATGATGATGATATTTACCACACATGAAGATGAAATTTTATGATGCCTTGCAGATGGACCCTGCTATCCTCAAGCGAGAAATAACCGCTTGCGATACCAGACAGGAAAAAATGTATTATTGGACAGCTAAGGTGCAGGATGCCTTGCAAGATTACCCGGCCATGCAGAGTCTGCTGAAAGATTACTGCACCCAGGCCGCTTCTGACTTTTACTATCAGGCGGTGCGGAAGCTGAACTTTATAGCCCTCTCTCAGGAAGATCAGGACATCATGAGAGAAAATAAATTCGTAAACGTGGCACTGCGGGAACTGAACAGAGCCTTTGCGCTGGAAAGCGCCTCCGAGTGTATCGAGCGGTATCTGGATTCCTGGCCGGAACCTGATGCGGTGCTGGTGCGCTATGGGGATTCCGATGATCGGGAGTATTCCGCTGCCGCCTATACGATTCTCAAACGATTGTGGGAGCAGCTGAAAGAGCTTTCTGATTTCCAGTCCGGTCTTGCAGATCTGGTGGAGTTCACTCTGGTAGCCGCCGACAACCATCCTGAAAAGGATGCTACCCAGTTTTTGGGCGACGCCATGCTGCTGCGGTATTCCGGCATAAGGGCCGGGGAAAAGCTGTATGAGCGGCTCCACATGAAAATGCTCAGCCGATTGTCTTTGCCGGAGGAATCTCCGAGAGCCAGGAAACATCCGGATATTGCCAGCCGGAGTTACTATGTAGCGGACAATCTGGCCGAGGTTGTCATGGTGGATTTTCTGCAAATGTGCGGTCAGCATAAAACCGCCCGCAGATGCAAGCAATGTGGAATGCTGTTTGTACCATTCAGTTCAGCTGCAAAGTATTGTGACCGCAAATCGCCAAACGGCGGGCAGCGCACCTGCAAGGAAGTGGCCGCCGAGGAAGTGGCAAAAAGCCGCACAGTAGACCCAGCGGTGGCACTCTACACCAAGATCGGCAACAAGCTGAACGGCAGGCTCAGCCGCTTTTTGTACATGTCCGATGCCTGCCGCAAAGCTACCATTACCCGGTGGAGGGCAGAAGCAAAGCCCCTGGTGTCGCAGGCATCGGAGCATCCCGAAACCTTTGACCCAGAGGCTTTTGATAAAGAACTATGTGCGATTTTTGATACAATCAGGCAGGAGGAAGTGAAGAAGGAGAGAATCAAGCAAAAGAGTACTGCTGCGCATAAGAAAAATGTAAAATGAATCTGTTATACGGTGAAAAAGTCTACCACCTTATTTATTGGAAAAGGAATATTCTCAAATTGACGTATTTGTTCTAATTGTCTAGACAGATATGAAGTGATATAATAAAAACAATAGATCTTTTCATATGAAGAGCAACTAAAGCAGTTGCAAAAGCAGAGCGATGAAAATTTTGCATTAGCCGATTCGTATGCAAAAGATTTGGAGGCATGTCAAGAGGAAAATAGCCAACAGCGCAAATTGATTTCGCAATTAAAGGCGCAGATTGCAACTTTTCGCTTTCAATTACAAAATGGTGCCGGGGAATCTGTGAGAGAAAATATCCCAGATGATTGCACATATTCTGATATAAGTGAATGGATCAGCAAATACTATCCTGACAGGATATATCTTCACCCACGAGCTATCCGAAGTTTAAAAACAGCTGTCTACGAAGATCCAAAGCTTGTATATAAGTGTTTGAAATTACTGGCGACAGCTTATTATGATTATCAAACAGGGGCTATTACATATTCTAACTTTTTGGATATGTGCAAGGAAGTAGATCCTGCATTAGATGAAAGGGGAGCAATTACTGATACTGCCGCCGGTATGCAGGGCGATACATATTATGTGCAATATCACGGAAAAAAAAGAAAGTTAGAGCGGCACTTAGCTAAAGGAAGTAATAAGGATTGCCGCTATTGCCTTAGAATTTATTTCTTTTGGGACGATCAAGACCAGATAGTTGTAGTGGGAGATTTACCTCACCATCTAGATACAAGTGCAACATGATAAAATATAGAGGGATTGACAAACAGCGGGGCTGTATTATGCCTTCTCGGTGCTGGTTTACGGGTTCCTCTCGGTGATCGTGGCGATCACGATGTTCCATATCATAAATACTGTCCGCCTGGGGGTAGCCGCCCGCACCCGCCAGTACGGCGCGCTGTGCGCCATCGGCATGAGCGGCCGCCAGCTGACCCGCATGGTGGCGGCCGAAGCGGTCGCCTACGCCGCCGGGGGTGTGCTGCTGGGCTGCGCGCTGGGGCTGGCGCTGCACTGGTTTTTGCATTCCAGCCTGGTCACGCGTACCTTTGGCGTTCCCTGGTCGGTCCCCTGGCCGGAACTGGCGCTCATCGCCGGGGTCATCCTGCTGACCACCGCTCTCTCGGTGCGCGGCCCTGTCAGACGGCTGCGGGCGTTGCCCATCGTGGAAACCCTCACCGTGCAATAACTGTGCAGACAAAAACCGGGACCGCTGCCGCCTTACGGCGGGCTGCGGTCCCGGTCGCTGTGTGCTCAGGTGTTGTTCATTACGACGCGCTCCACTGTGTCGGCCACATGTTCGCAGGCGTCCATGCAGCTTTCCAGGTAGTGGTACACCTCGCGCCAGGCGATGACTTCGATGGGGTCGGTGCAGTTCTTGTGCAGCTTGCGCATACTGGCCAGGAACAGCCGGTCGCCCTGCTCCTCCAGATCGTTGATGCGTACCACATGGTCATGCAGCGTCTTGGAGTGCTTGAAGTCCGCCAGTTCCTTCACCAGCAGTTTGACTTCCTCACAGCACTGGATGACTTTCTGGGCCATTTCCAGCGCGTCGGGGCGGATGCTCTGGATGTTGTTGCAATAGATACGCTGGAGCACATCCTCGATCTTGTCGATCACATCGTCGATGTTGCCGGACAGCGTGGCGATATCCTCCCGCTCGATGGGGGTGATGAACGCTTTGACCAGCACGCTCTGCAGTTCATGCTTTTTTTCGTCGGCGCTGTGCTCGATCTTGTGGATCTCGTCCAGTTCCTGCCGGATGTTGGCGGGCTGGAAATTCTGCATCATCGCTTCCAGCAGATGGGCGGCACGGCAGGCATCTTCGGCGCAGGCCGAGAAGGTATCAAAATAGTAGGAATCCTGAACTTTCGCCATGATCGTTTCTCCTTGCTTTTTGTGTTGCGGTAACGGAACGGTACCCTGCTGCGGGGCATTTCCCCGCCGCCATACTCAGATGAGGAACATGAACAGCTTGGCCATGGCGAAGCTGATCAGGCCACAACCGGGGAACGTGAACACCCAGGTGAGCATCATATCCTTGACGACGCCGTAGTTGATGGCGGAAAGCCGCTTGACAGCCCCCACGCCCATGATGGCGCTGGTCTTGGTATGCGTGGTGGATACCGGGATGCCAAACAGGCTGGACAGCAGCAGGCAGAACGCCGCCGAGAGGTCCGCTGCAAAACCCTGGTATTTTTCCAGCCGGACCATGTCCATCCCCACGGACTTGATGATCTTCTCGCCGCCGACGCTGGTGCCCAGACCCATGACAGTACTGCACAACAGCATCAGCCAGACCGGGATGACCACCCCGCTGACGCTGGACTGCCCGTTGCAGAAGGCCACGCCCAGGAACAGTACGCCGATGAATTTCTGGCCATCCTGCGCGCCGTGCATAAAGCTCATGGCCGCCGCGCCGAAGATCTGCGCGTAGCGGAAGAAGCCGTTTGCCTTGCGGCGGTCCAGCCCGGCGCACACCCAGGTCAGCAGCTTGCAGATGAGCCAGCCGGAGCCGAAGCCCAGCAGCAGGCTCATGACAAGACCGTAGAGGACCTTGACCCACTCGGCCCCGTTGACGCCGCCCAGACCGTTGTTGATGGCGATGGCCGCGCCGGTCAGGCCGGCGATCAAGCTGTGGCTCTCGCTGGTGGGGATGCCGAACCAGGAAGCCGTGACGCTGTATACCACGATGGAAAACAGCGCCGCGCACAGCGCGATGAGGGCTTCGTTGGTGTTGCCGCCGAAGTCCACCATGTTGGAGATGGTGGAAGCGACGGAGGAGTTGATGCGGGTCATGACCAGCACACCGAGAAAGTTGAACCCGGCACTGAGCAGGATGGCCGGACGGACCCGCATGCAGCGGGTGCTGATGCAGGTAGCGATGGCGTTGGGGGCGTCGGTCCATCCGTTGACGAAGATGACGCCCAGCGTGAGCGCCACGGTCATCAACAAAATGGGGTTGGAGGCCATCTGCTGGAGAAAATGCGACAGCGTTACATCCATGTACGAGTCTCCCTTGTATTCTTCTCTTTTCTCTTTTTCCTATTCTTTGATTGTAAAGGTGGGTGCAGCGCACGGCGCTGCGTCGGTGGGGTCCGGCCCCACGGTTACTATCATAACAGAAACGCCGACATTTTACAACGAAATTTTACGTGATTTTGACTGGCAGTTTACAGAAAATCCGTTGCCTGCCTGCTTTTTCCCGCTTCTTTCCAACATGCGGCCCTTATTTTTCGTCCGGGTCCCCTGCCCTGCAACAAAAAAGCCGGCCGCGCAAAGCCAAACATGACAGACAGTTGTCCAGTTGCTATGGTATAATACAGGCAAAAGAACAAAAGGCGGTGGTTTCCATGAAAATGGATCGGCTGATCGGCATATTGTCCATCCTTCTCCAGCAGGAGCGGATCACCGCGCCGGAACTGGCGGAGCAGTTCGAAGTGTCCCGCCGCACCATCCAGCGGGACATCGAAGCTCTCTGTCGGGCAGGCATCCCCATCACCACCGCACAGGGGGCTGGCGGCGGGATCTCCATCATGGAGGGATACCGGGTGGACCGCACGGTGCTCACTGCCCCGGAGATGCAGGCCATTCTGGCAGGGCTGCGCAGTCTGGACAGCGTCAGCGGCACCCGGCGCTATGCCCAGCTCATGGAAAAGCTGTCCGCCGGGAACCGTACGCTGCTATCCGGCGGCACCCACCTGCTCATTGATCTGTCCTCATGGTACAAAAGCAGCCTTGCCCCGAAAATCGAAGCCATCCAGCGTGCGATTCAACAGCACCACCTTGTACATTTCACTTACGACGCACCCAAGGGCACTTCGGTGCGCAGCGTGGAGCCTTATTACCTGATCTTTCACTGGTCCACCTGGTATCTGTGGGGCTGGTGTCAAACCCGGCAGGACTTCCGTTTGTTCAAGCTCAACCGCATGACCGCCCTTTCCAGTGGAGATCCTTTTTCGCCGCGCCCCGCCCCTTTGCCGGACCTGGCCCCGGAGCGCATCTTTCCCGCCCAATACCAGGTGTGCGTCCGCTTTGCCCCGGCCTGCCGTTGGCGGCTGGTGGAAGAATACGGCGCCGACAGCTTTACCGTACAGCCGGACGGCTCCCTGCTTTTCCGTCGTGGGTTCCCGGACGCAGACAGTGTGACCAGCTGGATTCTTACCTTTGGGGACGGCGCCGAACTGCTGGAGCCTGCCGAGTTGCGGGAACAGCTGGGGTCTCTTGTCAGTCAGCTTGCCCAGCGCTACGAGAAACGGAGGTAACTATGGCATCTCATTCTGATTACGTGGAGTATGTGGTGGAGCAGTTGCGAGGTGCAGGAAGTATACGTGCCCGCAAAATGTTCGGGGAATACGGTCTGTACTGCGACGGCACCTTCTTCGCCGTCATCTGCGATGACCAGTTGTTTATCAAAATTACACCACAAGGACAAATGGCCTTTCCAGACCTGCCGAAAGCCCCGCCTTATGAAGGAGCAAAGGACTCTTTTGTAGTGGAGGACGTGGACGATCCAACCATGGCGGCGGAATTGACCCGCATCACCTGTGAAGCGCTGCGCAAATCGGCATCCCAAAAGCGGAGGAAATGAGTATGGCATTTGATTACAAGAAAGAATACAAGGAATTCTATCTGCCGCCCAAAAAACCGGGTATCGTCACGGTGCCTGCCATGAACTTTCTGGCGGTGCGCGGGCACGGCGATCCCAACGAGGAAAACGGTGCCTACAAACAGGCTATCGGCCTTTTGTATGCGGTGGCCTACACCATCAAAATGAGCAAGATGGGCAGCCATAAGATGGATGGTTACTTCGACTATGTGGTGCCGCCGCTGGAGGGTCTGTGGTGGCAGGAAGGTGTCCATGGCGTGGACTACACTCACAAAGAGGACTTTTGCTGGATTTCTCTGATCCGGCTGCCGGGCTTTGTCACCAAGGCGGAGTTTGACTGGGCCGTGCAGGAAGCCTCCCGGAAAAAGAAGCTGGACTGCTCCCCGGTGGAGTTCTTCACCTGGGAGGAAGGTCTGTGCGTCCAATGTATGCACATCGGCCCCTACGATGACGAACCAGCCACGGTAGCCGCTATGACGGAATACGCCAAAGCACAGGGCTATACGGCAGGCTTTGGTGAGAACCGATTCCACCATGAGATCTACCTGAGCGATGTGCGCCGGTGCAAACCGGAAAGCCTGAAAACCGTGGTGCGCCACCCGGTGCGGAAGGTGGATCAGGAATGAAAGGCTTCACGCGGGAACATACCGAGTTCAGCCTGTGCGGTCTGAACTGCCTGCTCTGTCCCATGCAGGTGGGTGGCTACTGCCCCGGCTGCGGCGGCGGACCGGGCAACCAGAGTTGTGCCATTGCCCGGTGTTCACTGGACAAAGGCGGGCATGCCTTTTGCAGTGATTGCTCCTCTTACCCCTGCGCCCGGTATGACGAGTTTGATGCGGCTGATTCCTTTGTGCCTCACAGCCGCCGTGCCGCCGATCTGGAACGCGCCCGGGAATTGGGGCTGGTTGCCTACGTAGACGAACTGCGGGCTAAGCGGGCAATTCTGGATAAGCTGCTGGCCAACTATAACGATGGCCGCCGCAAAACCTTCTATTGCGCGGCGGTGTACCTGCTGCCGTTGGAAGATTTGAAAAACGTTGTGGTCAAGCTGGAGGACCAGCCGGAATGTTCCGTCAAAGAGCGGGCCACAGCTGCCGTGAAGCTGCTGCAAGGGGCAGCCGATGGCCACGGTGTCTGTCTGAAGCTGAAAAAGAAGAAGGGGTGATTGTGTGGCGGTTTCTAAAGTAACACGCTCGTTTCCCTGTACGGTAGAGCAACTGTGGCAAACCGTGACCGACCTGATGCATAGCGACTGGCGCAGCGATCTGGCGCGGGTGGAAGTTCTGAACGAAGCCCACTTTGTGGAGCATACCAAGAGCGGTTATGCCACTCATTTTACGATTACAACCTGTAAACCAAAACAGTCTTGGGCCTTCACGATGGAAAACGGGAATATGTCCGGCTCCTGGGAGGGACGGTTCGAGGCTGTGGAAAGTGGTTCCCGGTTGA